>Ga0115029_1000656_pt1 | contig 32094 bp, 29 predicted proteins | sample SidtaG_3_FD_87297 | JGI IMG/M metagenome (GOLD analysis project Ga0115029, IMG submission 87297) | Marine algal microbial communities from Sidmouth, United Kingdom - Sidmouth_Asex1 metaG | ecosystem: Host-associated > Algae > Red algae > Unclassified | place: Sidmouth, United Kingdom | collected... | reverse complement strand
TTACGTCCTTCCCCTCTGCCATCAGCTTTTTCGCCTGAAGCTTGGCCTCTTTGACGATGTTTGAATTCAAACCGCCGCACAGGCCCTTGTCCGTGTTGACCACGACCAGCAGATGCTTGGTGTCGGACCCGGTGCCGCGCAGCAGCAGCGGGGCGCTGTCGCCGCTCACCTTGCTGGCGAGCGAAGCCATCACCGATGCCAGACGCTCCCCATAAGGACGCGCAGCTTCCGCCGAAGCCTGCGCCTTGCGCAGCTTTGCGGCAGCGACCATTTGCTTGGCCTTGGTGATCTTCTGGGTGGACTTAACCGACCCGATCCGATCCTTGAGTTCCTTCAGCGAGGCCATATCGGCTCCCTAATCGTCTCTATCAGGCTTAAGCGAACTGCTTGGCGAATGCGTCAAGCGCGGCGACGGTTTTATCCTTCGTCTCGCCTTCGAACTTGGTGCTTGTCCGAATATCGGTCAGCACGTCAGCATGTTCGTTACGCATGAAGCTGAGCATTGCGGCTTCATATTCTGTTACGCGGTCAACGGCGACATCGTCCAGATAGCCATTGGTTCCGGCGAAGATCGACACGGTCTGCTCTTCAAACGGCATCGGGCTGAACTGCGGCTGCTTCAGCAGCTCTGTCAGGCGGGCACCGCGGTTGAGAAGCTTTTGCGTCGAGGCATCGAGGTCAGAGCCGAACTGAGCAAAGGCCGCCATTTCGCGGTACTGCGCCAGCTCGAGCTTAATGGAGCCTGCAACCTTCTTCATCGCCTTCGTCTGAGCGGCACCGCCCACACGTGACACGGAAAGACCGACGTTAATGGCAGGGCGGATGCCCTGGAAGAACAGGTCGGTTTCCAGGAAGATCTGACCGTCGGTGATCGAAATCACGTTGGTCGGAATATAGGCCGACACGTCACCGGCCTGCGTTTCAATGATTGGCAAGGCAGTCAGCGAACCGCTGCCATTGTCTTCATTCATCTTCGCGGCACGTTCAAGCAAACGGCTGTGAAGATAGAACACGTCACCCGGATAGGCTTCGCGGCCAGGAGGGCGGCGCAGCAGCAGCGACATCTGGCGATATGCCACAGCCTGTTTGGAAAGATCGTCATACACGATAACGGCATGCATGCCGTTATCGCGGAAGAATTCACCCATCGCGCAGCCGGTGTACGGTGCAAGATATTGCAGCGGAGCGGGCTCTGAAGCGGTGGCGGCGATCACGATGGTGTATTCCATTGCGCCGTTTTCTTCGAGGCTCTTCACAATCTGTGCAACGGTCGAACGCTTCTGGCCGACGGCGACATAGATGCAGTAAAGCTTCTTGCCCTCATCATCGCCAGCATTCACGCCCTTCTGGTTGATGAAGGTGTCGATGGCGACGGCGGATTTACCGGTCTGGCGGTCACCAATGATCAATTCGCGCTGGCCGCGGCCAACGGGAACGAGTGCGTCGATGGCTTTCAGGCCGGTCTGCACAGGCTCGTGCACGGATTTGCGCGGGATGATGCCCGGCGCTTTGACTTCAACACGCTCACGCGAAATGTCGGTCAGCGGGCCCTTGCCGTCGATTGGGTTGCCAAGTGCGTCAACCACGCGGCCAAGCAAGCCCTTGCCGACGGGAACGTCCACAATCGTGCCGGTCCGCTTGACGCTATCGCCTTCCTTGATCTCCGCGTCAGAGCCGAAAATCACGACGCCGACATTGTCGGCTTCGAGGTTCAAGGCCATGCCTTCAACGCCGTTGGAGAACTTGACCATCTCACCAGCCTGAACCTTGTCGAGGCCGTGGATACGGGCGATGCCGTCGCCAACGGAGAGGACGGAGCCGACTTCGCTGACTTCGGCTTCAGTGCCGAAATTGGCGATCTGGTCCTTGATGACCTTGGAGATTTCTGCGGCGCGGATTTCCATGAGTGACCTTTCTATACCGACGCTTAGGCGCCGGGGGCTTTCATAGCTTGTGCAAGAGAGTTGAGACGAGTTCGGATCGAGCTGTCGATGCGCTGTGATCCAATAGTAACGACGAGCCCGCCCAGAAGGTCCGGATCGACGCGTGATTTGAGTTTGACAGTGCGGCCTTCACGGGCGCGCAGCTTAGTTTCCAGCGTGGAAATCTGTTCGTCTGTCAGCGCATGGGCGCTGGCGACTTCCGCCTGCACTTCGCCGCGCTGTGCAGCAGCGATCGTGGAAAAGGCGCGGATCATACCGGGCAGGGCGGAAACGCGGCGGTTATCCGCCAGCACGCCAAGAAAGCTCTTTGTCAGATCGGACAGGCCAAGAAGCGCGCTGATCTCATTCATGACACCCGCGATCTGGCTACGGCTGATTTCCGGATTGCGAATAAACGCACGCAAATCATCCGATTCGGTCAAAGCCGTATCAAGATTGTCGAGATCGGATTCGACCGCAGTAACGGTCCCCGCCTCGCTTGCGAGATCGAATAGAGCACTGGCATAACGGCCTGCCAGGCTTGACTGAATACCGGCGGAAAGCTCCACGCGCGAAGGTCCTCTCAGGTCCGAGAAACGGAAAAAGTCGAGCACCATGAATCGGGACGCTTAAAAGCACCCTTTCAAGGTTGGCGCGCGACTAGCATTGGCACCACGGGGATGCAAGCCGAGTCCATACCAATTTGCTCTGCGCATGTGCATGATAACCAGCAGGCGGCAAAATCGGTCACCGAGGCCGGTGGGCAAGGCCGATGGCGATCAATGCCGATGAAAGGCAGCGATCAGGCCGATAAGGACCTTGGCGACGGTTTTCATTCTTCACTTTCGCTTGGTTTTGGAGTGCAGCTATACACCAGCCGCTCATTCGGGCGCTCTGGCATTATAGCAGTGACGCTTGTCTGGCTGCTGCCTAGCGCCCGCGCTGCATCCGCGCCGGCTTCGCATGATGGAGCCTGATATGCGCCTCTGGCAGAGCGGGCATCGCTCATGGCATCGCGTCCTAGCAAATAACGCTCCATAACAAATTCGCCAGCCGCAGGGTCAAAGCTGTTGATGGAAACCGCTGCTTCGTTTGCAGGCACGAAAATGCGCGTCCACTCGCCATTGTCGAGGCCGTATTGGGTGCGACCATTGACGCATCCGTCTTCGCTCCAGCCGACCGGAATGTCCTCCGCCGGATCGCCGACCACTCGGCTGCGCTGCGTATCGAGCACGCAGATATAATCGCCTGCGCTTGCACTGCCCGCAACGGGTGTGATTTCGCCCGTGTCACTACCTTCCATCGCATCGCGCAACCGGTCCTGCACCTGCGTGTCTATCTCAGCGAAGGCAGGCCGGGTGAACCATGATACTGCTGCACCGATCACGGCGACAACTGCCATAGCGCCAGCAGCTGCGCGCAGGCGGTAATCCTTCTGCATATGCGCGAAAGAGGCAGCGCCTAAGGCTCCGCCCCCGATCAGCAACAGGAAGAAGGTGAGTGCCAGATTGTTGTCGCGCTGCTCCATCACTTCATAAGTAACGGTGCGGCGCATTTCAGCGGTACGCTGCGCTTCCGCCTCGGACTGCTCCTGAGCGATACGTTCTTCGGCTTCGCGCTCGGCGGTTTCCCGCGCGGACTGTTCGGCGTCCAGTTGCTCAATACTGCGGCACTCGCCCGAATTGAGCACCGGGCTGACGTCATTCGCGCGCAGAAAGGGCAGCAATTCGCGCGTCGAAATGGCGAAGAAGAACTCTGCATCCGATCCTTCGCTTTCTGCGCCGAATGAATTGACGCCGATCAACCGCCCGCACTGATCTACCAGCGGGCCGCCGCTGTTTCCGGCAGCAATGGGAGCGGTGTGCAGCAGAGTATCGAAATCACGGCTGGGGCGGCGGCCAGACAGAAAGCCGGTTGCGGTAACAGGGGGCTGGGCGCGGAACATGTCGCTGAAGGACAGTCCCTGCGCGCGGTCTACATTCAATGGGTAGCCGATGGAGGTGACCGTGCCGCTGGTCGGGGGATTTCCGGCAATGGTGATTGGCGGCAATCCCAAGGCCTCTGTCGCCTCGATTATCGCCAGATCATTGCGCTCGCTGACTGAGATAAGCCGCGCATAGACTGCACGGTCGCCATCTGCGGGGACGATGCCGATGGTCAGGCGCGGGTCTTCAACCGCCTGCCGCACGACATGGGCGTTGGTGACAATACGTTCGCGCCCTACAGCGAAGCCGGTGCCGTGCGATATGGGAAAAAGCTCTTCCCCATCGCGCCCGATGATGACGACGCGGACCACACTCCGACTGGAAGCTTCGATATCCGCAGCATCGGCAAGGGCGGGTTCGGGCCGCATCAGGGTGACGGCCAGCAGCAGGGCGAGTAAAGTAAAGCAGCGTTGCATTGTGCTATCTCTACCGCGCGTTACATTGACCGCAAGCTTCGGGATGCGCTGCCATGTGGGGAAGGCTATGCAGAAGGCATGACACAGGAACAGCTGACCGATGATGATTGCTGGCGCATTGCGCTGGCCAAGGACCGGCGCTTTGACGGCGTATTCGTGACTGGCGTACATTCCACCGGCATCTATTGCCGCCCCTCCTGTCCGGCGAGAGCGCCGCTGCGGAAAAATGTGCGCTTCTATGCCACACCCGATATGGCAGAGGCAGCAGGATTGCGCGCTTGCAAGCGCTGCGCACCCGATCAGCAGAGCCGCGACGAAGCCGCCGTCATGCAAGTGATCGCCATATTGCGCGAAGCGGAGGAGCCTGTGTCTCTGGAAAAACTTGGCGTGGCAACGGACTATTCGCCGACGCATCTCCAGCGGATATTCACGCGCGCTGTCGGTTTGTCTCCTGCCGCCTATGCCCGTGCCTTGCGCCGGGAGCGGGCGGGAGAGGCCCTTGTTGACGAGGCGCGGGTGAGCGATGCGATCTACGCGGCAGGCTATTCAGCGCCATCGCGCTTTTATGAAGACCGGAAGGATATGGGCATGAGCGCGAGTGATTGGAAAGACGGCGGCGCGGGGCGCGATATTCATTGGAGCGTGATCGGCACGAGCCTAGGCGACATGCTGGTCGCAGCGACCGATAAAGGCGTGTGCTGCCTTGCCTTCAATGAAGGCGAAGCGGAGCTGCGCGCCCGCTTCCCGAAAGCGGTCTTGCATGAAGGCGGGGAGCAATTCCGCGTCCTGTTCGAAGCTGTGACCGAAGCCGTGGAGCAACCCGGCACGGGCCGCGATATTCCGCTCGATGTCAAAGGCACTGCTTTCCAGCAAGGCGTATGGGAAGCCCTGCGCGGCATTCCGGCAGGCGAAACGCTGTCTTACGGCGAACTTGCGGCAAAACTCGGCAAGCCCAAAGCCAGCCGCGCTGTTGGCGGCGCAAACGGTGCGAACAATATCGCCGTATTGATCCCGTGCCACCGTGTCATTGCCGCCGATGGCTCGCTGGGCGGCTATGCTTATGGACTGGAAATTAAGAGCGAATTGCTCAAACGAGAACGGAACACGGGCTGATCTGACGCATTCGGGCTGCATGAACAATGCTTCCGCCAGTAACTATGCCACCCCGGTAGACTATGTGCGCCAGTCGGTCGTCCTGATTGCCGCGATTGCCTATCCGCTATCCAATGCCTTGCCGCAGATACTCGGCTTCGGGCGGCGCGTCGGGGACAATTCTCCGGGCGAATTCCAATTGCTTGTCCCGTTTGAGGCGGCTTTTGGCATCTGGTTTCCGATCTTTGTCGGCACCACCATTGCGGCGCTGATACAGGCGCTACCGTCGCGCCGCACGATGGATATTCACCGCCGCACGGGTTGGTGGTGGGCGCTTGCGATGCTGCTTTCGGTCTGCTGGTCGGTCGCGGAAAGCTATGTCGCGGATGATGCACGTTCATGGACGACGGCGCTGATCTTCACGCCCTATGTGCTGGCGATCTGCACCGCGATGGTGCGTTTTTCACGGGGCCGCATGGCGTGGGAATGGCCAGAGAAATTCTGCACCGGCGCTATCGGACTGTATGCTGGATGGACTTCAATCGCGGTGTTCATCAATTGGGAGCGCGTGTTCACAGTCGAGCTTGGCTGGTTGACCACGGAATTGACGGCGCTGGCTTTGCTGGCAGCGGCATTGGGTTGGATCTGCCTCAACCTGGCGCGATCTTACGGCAATTTGTTCTACGCCTTTACGCCAATTTGGGGACTGAGTTTTCTCGCCTTCGACCGGCTGGCGACCGAGGACTATTCGCTCACCATCGCCGCCGCAGCGATTGCCGGTATCGTACTCGTGCTGATTGCGGCGTTCGGTGCGCGGCGCCGTTTGCCTCCGGCGTAGATGAGGGGATCTCACCCAGCGTTCTGCAAAGGCCCTATTGATACATCAGGCTGAACGCGCCCCCGGCAATGCCGAGGATAACCAGACCACCAATGATCCACGGGCCCATATTGCGTTCTCTGATCTTTTCTATGTAGCGGGAAACCACCGAGTCATTGCGTTTGTCAGTGGCTGCCCAGACGATCAGGGCGAACCACAAAGCGAATGACAAAATTGTCAGCGGTGAAAGCTTTGCAATGGTTTTGAGATCAGGGTGTTTGCGCCCCCAAGCTATGGCGACGGGGATTGCGCAAAACAACAGCGTTATGCCGACGGCAATTGTGATCACGATGATCTGAAACTGATTCATGAAAGCGCGCTACCCCTGCCGCGCCCACCCTTTGGCCGCTGGCACAAGCGTATCGAGGAAAGCCTCTGCACTGTCGAGATAGTCGCGCTGTTTTTCTTCGCCCATCCGGTCCCATGTCGAGTAGATGCGGCCGATCCGGTGGTTCTGTTCCAGCCGTTCGCGGTGGCGGTCCATGAAATGCCAATAAAGCGGATTGAAAGGGCAGGCGCCTTCGCCGGTCTTCTTGGCGGGCGAATACCGGCATTCCTTGCAGTAATTGGACATCTTGTTGATGTAATTGCCGCTGGCCGCATAAGGCTTGCTGGCCAGTTTTCCGCCATCTGCATACAGTACCATTGCCGCCACATTGGGCAATTCTACCCACTCATAGGCATCGGCATAGACCGCCAGATACCAATCCTGCACATCGCGCGTATTGCATCCCGCCAACAACGCGAAATTGCCCAGCACCATCAGCCGTTGAATATGGTGTGCGTGCGCGTTGTTGTGGGTGGAGCGGATGCTGTCGGAAAGGCAGCGCATATCAGTGTCGCCGGTCCAGTAAAATTCCGGCAAGGCCCGCCGGGCATTCAGAGCGTTATCGCTTTCCAGTCCCGGCATGAAGTACCAATAAAACCCGCGTACATATTCCCGCCAGCCGATGATCTGGCGGATGAACCCCTCAACGCTGTTGAGCGGGGCCTCACCGGCTTCGTAAGCAGCTTCGGCGCGGCGGCACAGATTAAGCGGATCAAGCAGGCCAAGATTGATGCTGGTGGACAGCATCGAGTGCCACAAATCGTCTTCACCATGGACCATCGCGTCCTGATAATCGCCAAACTTGGTCAGCCGCTCGGCAAAGAATGCCTCGGCAGTTTCCTCTGCCTCTTCGCGTGTTACGGGCCATTCGAAGTGTTCGAGCGAACCGAAATGGTCGCTGAATTTGTCTTCCACCAAAGCGATCACCTCGCGCGTGACCGCGTCCGGTTCAAACAGCGGACGCTGCGGCGCGTCCATCTCGCCTTTGGGAGGCTTGCGGTTTTCCTTGTCGAGGTTCCACTGATCACCCACCGGCTTATCACCATCCATAAGGAGCCCGGTTTTGCGGCGCATTTCGCGGTAGAAAAATTCCATCCGAAATGTCTCACGGCCTTCGGCCCAATCGCGAAATTCGGTGATGCTGGCGATGAAGCGGTCGTCAGGTAGGATTTCAATTTCACAGTCAAATTTGTCAGGCCATTCTTCGATGGCTTGCTGCACCCGCCATTCGCCTGCCTCGACGATGTGGATGGCGCGCGGGCTGTGCCGTTCCACAGCGCGGGCGACTTCGCCGGTGAAGCTGCCGGCATTGTCGGGATCGGTCAGTTTGACGTAATCGACTTGCCAGCCGGCATCGCGCAAATCGGCAGCGAAGTGGCGCATGGCAGAGAAGATCAGCGTGATCTTTTGTTTGTGATGTTTGACGTAGGTGGCCTCGTCCCAGACTTCCATCATCAGGATGACGGTATCATCCTTGGTGCGTCCTCTTAGAGAGGCGAGGTCGCGGGTTAGCTGATCGCCAAGAATAGGGACGAGCACAGCGCCAAATTGTTGTGTTGCCATTGCCTTCAAATGATTACGGGCGGCGTGTGGTTCCTGCCCTTAGGACTGGAACCGCACACCGCACGCTGATCGGTAGCCGATGATCTCAGCTGCGATCAGTCTTCGTCCTTGCAGCCATAGGCTTCGACTTCAGCTTCGAACTCTTCACGCTCCGCTTCGCGAGCATCTTCATCGAGATGTTCACCGGGATGATCAGGCAAGAAAACTTCCATCGCCGGCTCGGGATCTCCAGCTTCAAATTCGTCGAACTTCTTGCGCACGACACACTGGAATTCGCCCTGACCATCTGTCCATTGCGCAGCAACTACGCGCGCTTCCGGCAGTCGATCTTCGTCGAGCAGCATATATACCAGCGCTTGACGCACACCTCTGTCGTATCGAGCAAGGCTAAACGCGCCTTCCAGTGCCATTTTCGCCTGATCTGGCTCACCCTCTTCGTCATCAAGAAGGTACGTCATGTAATATCCGTATAGCGGCCAAGGATGCTCGCTATCCATCCGGTTAGCTGAACTGAACCTGCGACGAGCTTCTGCGAGCTGGGTTGGGTCCTCGAACGAGCGGCGCAAGGCGATGTCGGCGTAGAAATTGGCAGCCTCTTGCGACTGCGGATCTATCTCCAGCGCGCGCTGTGCAAGAACTTCTGCTTCGTCGTAATTGCGGGCGTCGAACTCTGCTTCCATCGCTGCAAGCACAACTGGCAGATCGTTGGGATAGCTTTCAAGCAGACCACGTGCGGTGCGCGCGAGACCGGCAGTTCTTTCCTCGGGTACTTCACTTTTGGATTGGATCATCAAATCCATCCGCGCTTCTTCAGCATCGGTCAGACGGCGGATTTCCACCTCAGGGTTCTCTGCGACCGCGTAAGGCACACGCAAGGTACGTGCTGCACCCTGACGGAATTCCTCAAGCTCGTTCTCCAGAACGTCGAGATCACCAAAGGCTAGCTCTGCAGCTTCCATACGGTCTGCACCACCTGCGATGGCCTGCATATAAACGCCCATTTGTCCGCGTCGATCTGCATTGAGGTTCAGGTGACTCGCGATCAACCAACCATGCGCATAGGTGCGTGCGACATAATACCGATCACGACCGGGCTCGGGATCGAAGGTTGCTTCAAGATCAATCGAAACTGTAGCGAGCGAAGCACTACGCGCGGTCGGGACATCGCCAATCACGAAATTATCGTCATTGAATTCCAGATTGGAAAACAGCTCTGCGAAACCTTCGCTATACCACAGGGGGTATGGCGCATCAGCGTGCTGCCACATGAAATAATGTACATATTCATGGAACAGGACGCCCCGCGGATCGAGCTGCATTTCGCTTGGCACGTCGCGCTGCCTGCTACGACCGCGAGACCGGTTCTGTTGCCGCGGAACGAAGGCAACAGAGCCGGTGACCCGTGGCATAAAGAAGCCGCCAATGCCTGTATTGCGATTGCCAGCGGCCAGCACCGACATGTCGCTTTGTTGACCGTAGCGGAAAACCGTAAGCTTGCTTGATGGCGGAAGGTTCGCAGCAGCAACGTCTACCCCTGTGAACAGCGCGATGACTTCGTTCAGCCGTTCCAGATCCTGTACGAATTCGCGCGTGTTCCGCTCTGAATCTTCAGAATACAGGATAAAGTGTTCACTTTCCGCGCGGTACCAATCGGCAGCGTTAGCGACCTGCGGAAGCAAAAGGGTTAGCGCCGCGGCAGCGGCGGAAATTATGCGACTCATTAGAAAATCTCCAGTCCAGATGGCGGATAGTATTTATAAGCGCGCCAGATGCAAGGCCCGCAAATACAGACTTAGGTCGCTTTGTCAGGCGACTAGTCGAGATTTGGCCGTAACCAGCGTTCGGCTACAGGCAATTCCATGCCGCGCCGCGAAGCGTAATCTTCAAGCTGATCGGTCCCAATCCGCGCCACGCCAAAATAGCTGGCGTCGGGATGGCCAAAATACATTCCGCTTACGGCACTGGTAGGTAGCATCGCGCAGCTTTCGGTAAGCTGAAGGCCGGCATTGCCCTGCGCATCCAGCAATTCGAACAGCGTCGGCTTGAGCGAGTGATCGGGGCACGCGGGATAACCCGGTGCCGGACGGATACCGGCATAGGTCTCACGGATCAGATCGGCATTGGTCAGTGCTTCATCGGGAGAATAGCCCCACAGCGTTGTGCGAACATGCTGATGCAGCCGCTCTGCCAAGGCTTCTGCGAAACGGTCTGCCAAGGCTTTCAGCAAGATGTCGGAATAATCATCTGTATCGGCCTGAAAGCGGGCGAGGTGCGGTTCGATGCCGTGGATGCCGACGCCAAAGCCGCCAATCCAGTCGCCTGCCGGATCAATGAAATCAGCGAGGCAATAGTTCGCGCGGTCCCGGCTTTTGGCAACTTGCTGGCGCAGCATCGGCAGCAAGGTGCCATTGTCCAGCAACACATCATCGCCTTCGCGCTTGCACGGCCAGAAGCCGCACACGGCCTTGGCAGTCAGCCATTTTTCGCTGATGATCTGTTCCAGCATCGCATCAGCATCGGCCTTCAATGAGCGCGCGCTTTCACCAACAATATCGTCTTCCAGAATGGCGGGGTAATTTCCTGCCAGTTCCCAACTGCGGAAGAACGGCGTCCAGTCGAACACCTCCAGCAAATCGGCAAGATCCCAATCATCAAACACATGGACACCGGGCTGCGCCGGGGCGGGGGGCTTTTTCGCAAAATCAGCTTGGAAGCCCTTGGCGCGCGCTTCTTCCAGCGACAGCAGCTTGCTGGGGGTGGACCCTGCGCGTTTGTCCCGCATCACCTGATATTCGTCTGCCGTACCATGGACGAGCGCGTCTTTCTGCGTGTCAGAGAGCAACTTGCTGGCAACGCCAACGGCGCGGCTGGCGTCCAGCACGTGGATGACGGGGCCTTCATACGCCGTGTCGATTTTCAATGCCGTGTGCAGACGGCTGGTAGTCGCGCCGCCGATCAGCAGCGGAATGTCCATTTCCAGCCGCTGCATTTCCTCGGCCACGGTCACCATTTCATCCAATGACGGCGTGATCAGACCAGACAGTCCAATAATATCGACCTGCTCCTGCTTCGCCGTTTCAAGGATTTTGGACCACGGCACCATCACGCCAAGGTCGATCACTTCATAGCCATTACATTGCAGCACGACGCCGACGATATTCTTGCCAATATCGTGCACGTCGCCCTTCACGGTCGCCATGATGATCTTGCCCTTGGGCTTGGCACCTTCTTCCTTCTCGGCCTCGATGAAGGGGATGAGATGGGCCACGGCCTTTTTCATAACGCGGGCGGATTTTACCACCTGCGGCAGGAACATTTTCCCGCTGCCGAACAGATCGCCCACCACGTTCATGCCGTCCATCAACGGCCCTTCGATGACCTCGATAGGGCGGGCCGCCGATTGGCGCGCTTCCTCAGTGTCTTCCACCACATGCGCGTCGATGCCTTTGACGAGCGCATATTCGAGCCGCTTCGTGACGGAGAGAGAACGCCATTCGGCGGCCTCTTTTTCTTCGCGAGCAGATGTGTCGCGGTAGCTTTCCGCCAGATCGACCAGCCGTTCTGCCGCGTCTGGATGGCGGGCAAGGATTACATCCTCACACAGGTCACGCAGCTTGGGATCGATGGTGTCGTACACATCAAGCTGGCCTGCGTTGACGATGGCCATATCCAGACCCGCCGGAATGGCGTGGTACAGAAATACCGAGTGCATCGCGCGGCGCACGGTTTCATTGCCACGGAAACTGAAGGAAAGATTGGACAGGCCGCCGGATGTTTTCACATGCGGGCAGCGCGCCTTGATTTCGGTGAGCGCTTCCAGAAAATCGAGACCGTAGCGATCATGCTCTGCAATCCCCGTGGCGACAGCGAAAATGTTGGGATCGAAGATGATGTCTTCGGGCGCAAAGCCGTCAGCGACCAGCACATTGTAGGCGCGCTCGCAAATCTCGACCTTGCGATCCTTGGTGTCGGCCTGACCGGTCTCGTCAAATGCCATGACAACCACGGCAGCGCCGTAATCGCGGCATTTGCGCGCTTGCTCCAGGAATTGCTCTTCGCCTTCCTTCATGCTGATCGAATTGACGATCGGCTTGCCGGACACGCATTTCAGACCTGCTTCGATGACTTCCCATTTTGAACTGTCAATCATGATCGGTACGCGCGCGATATCAGGCTCCGCTGCGATCAGATTGAGGAAGGTCGTCATCGCCTCTACGGCGTCGAGCAGGCCTTCATCCATATTGATGTCGATGATCTGCGCGCCGTTCTCAACCTGCTGGCGCGCGACTTCAACGGCAGTCGCATAATCGCCGCCCATTATGAGTTTCTTGAACCGGGCAGAGCCGGTGACATTGGTGCGCTCGCCAATATTGACGAAAGTCGCGGCGGTGGATGTGTTGGTCATATTCTTTTCTGAAATCAGGATTGTCAGGCTGCAATTGTGAAGGGCTCTAGGCCCGCCAGCCGCATTTTGGTGGTCTTTTCCGGAGCAGTGCGCGGGGTCACGCCCTGCACGCGCTTGGCCATGGCCGCGATATGTTCAGGTGTGGAGCCGCAGCAGCCGCCGATAATGTTCACGCGGCCATTATCTGCCCATTCGCCGACAAGGCCGGCAGTGGTTTCGGGTTGCTCGTCATATTCGCCAAGCTCGTTCGGCAGGCCTGCGTTGGGGTACACCATGAGCAGCGTATCGGCGACGCCAGACAGGTGCTGCACATGCGGGCGCAATTGATCTGCGCCAAAGCTGCAATTGAGGCCAATCGTGATTGGATGCGCGTGGCGCACTGCGTTCCAGAACGCCTCAACCGTGTGGCCTGACAGATTGCGGCCCGACAGATCGGTCAGCGTCATCGACAGCATAATCGGAACATCACGGTCCAGCTTCTGCGACAGCTGGCGCACCGCCATAATACCGGCCTTGGCGTTCAGCGTATCGAAAATCGTTTCGATCAGAATGAAGTCCGCACCGCCCTCAATCAGAGCTTCGGCCTGTTCGAGATAGACGCTGGTCAGATAATCAAAGTCGATCTCGCGGTAGCCGGGGTCTTCGACTTGGGGGCTGAGCGATAACGTTTTATTGGTCGGTCCGATAGCGCCTGCAACAAAGCGTGGGCGTCCATCCTTGGCAGCGAATTCGTCGGCGATTTCGCGAGCGATCCGGGCGGAAGCCACATTGATATCGCGCACCAACGTTTCGGCTGCATAGTCAGCTTGGCTGATGACATTGGCGGAGAAGGTGTTGGTGGAAACGATGTCCGATCCGGCATCAAGATAGGCTCTGGTCACGTCCGCAATCACATCGGGACGCGTCAGAGCGAGAATGTCATTGTTGCCCTTTTGGTCGGCCTTGAGGCCAAGGTCGCCTGCAAAGTCTTCTTCTGACAATTTGCGGTTCTGGATTTGCGTGCCGAATGCTCCGTCGGAAATCAGAATGCGCTGCGCTGCTTCATGCAGCAATTGATCGCGGGCGCTCATGAATTTTTCTCCTGAGGACGACGCCCGAGCATGTGGCAAATCGCGTATGCCAGATCAGCGCGATTAAGGGTGTAGAAGTGGAATTGACGCACACCACCTGCATACAGGCGGCGGCACAGCTCTGCCGCGATGGTCGCAGCGACCAATTGGCGAGAGGCAGGGCGCTCGTCCAGCCCTTCAAACAGGCCATCCATCCAGTCCGGGATTACGGCACCGCATTGTCCGGCGAACTTGCGCGCCTGTGCGACATTGGTGACCGGCAGAATGCCCGGAACCATCGGGGCATCAATACCAGCGGCGCGGCATTTTTCGGTAAAGTCGAAAAACGTCTCCGGCGCGAAGAAGAACTGGCTGATGCCACGCGTTGCGCCTGCATCAATCTTGCGCTTCAGATTGTCGAGATCGGATTGCGGGCACTCCGCATCGGGATGCGTTTCGGGATAGGCCGCGACAGAGATTTCAAAATCGGCAACTTCTTTCAGGCCGCTGACCAGTTCGGCGGCGCTGGCATAACCTTCGGGATGCGCCACGAACGGTGCGCCGGGCTCGCCCGCATCGCCGCGCAAGGCAACGATGTGGCGTACGCCCGCTTCCCAATAGGCCTCTGCGATGGCCTGGGTTTCGGCCTTGCTGGCATCAACACAGGTGAGGTGAGCGGCGGCAGGGATGCCTGCTTCCTGGATCAGCCGCGTTACGGTGTTGTGCGTGCGTTCGCGGGTGGAGCCGCCCGCGCCATAGGTCACGCTGACAAATTCAGGCGAAAGCGGCGCAAGTTCTTGCACGGCTTCCCACAGTTTCTCTTCCATCTTCTCACTTTTGGGCGGGAAAAATTCAAAGCTGACGGCAATGTCGCCGGGCAAGCCACTGAAAAGCGGGGTGTCTCGCGCAGTGCGCTTTTCAGCCACGGGATCAAGGCAATCGAAGGGTTGCACGCTCATGAGGCGGCCTTTCGTGTATCGGGAGCAAAAGATGGATGGGTGAGCCGCGTTGCGGCCCAGATTTTCACGGTAATTTCACGGCCGGGTACTTCGACCGGCGCGGCGGGCCTGAACCCGGCTTCAGAAAGCATTTTTTCCATACTGGCATCAGCAAAACCTAGCCGCGCATGGGCATGGCGTTCGCGCAACTCGTCCCGCTCATGGCGAGCCAGATCAACCACCGCAATACGGCCACCGGGGCGGGTGACACGGGCAGCTTCACGCAAAGCGAGCGCAGGGTCTTGTGCGAAATGCAGCACCTGATGCAGCAGCACGGTATCAAAATGGTGTGCAGGAAAAGGCAGATTGCTGAAGTCGCCTTGCTGCAATTCGACCTTGTCCGGCCCCAGCGCATGGAGACGGGCGCGGGCCACGCGCAGCATGTCGAGGCTTTTGTCCAGCGCCACAATATGCGTCGCATGCGGGGCGAGCAATTCAGCGATCCGGCCCGTGCCGGTTCCGATGTCGAGCAAGCGTCCCGGCGGCGTGTCGGCCAGCACGCGCAGCAGCGCCTGCTCGCACGCCTTTTCCGGCCCGTGTACTTCGCGCAACGTGTCCCACTCGTCGGCATGGAGCGCGAAATAGCGATCCGCCTCTTTTTCGCGGGCAGCCCGGATGGTGGAAAGACGATCACGGTCCGCATCAGCCGCTTGCGCAAAGCCCGCGTCTTCACTCTCTGCCAAGGCCAGCAGGCGAGCGATCGCATCGGTCATCGGGGACGGCGTGGCTTCGCGAAGAAACACGGAATTGCCTTCGCGGCGGCGCTCCACCAGTCCCGCATCGACCAACCGGGCAACATGCTGCGAAACGCGCGGTTGGCTTTGGCCCAGCACCTGCGCGATTTCGCCGACAGACAATTCCATCTGCGCAACAAGACGCATCACGCGAAGGCGCGAGGCATCGGACAAGGCGCGAAAGGCATGCTCGAGTTGCATCACATAAGCATATAACGAAATAGTTATATTGCCAGAGGAAATGTAGTTGCTCTCGAAACTATCCGACCTCCATCTGCCTTGTTATTCAGACAAAGGAATAGGGATCAATATCCACCCCCACGCGCACACCGGGCGGGTGGTCGACTTGGGCAAGCCATTGCCGGATCACCCTCTGCAATTGGGCACTGCGCCGGGCATTTAGCAACAGGCGATAGCGGTAGCGATTGCGCAGCAGCGCAAGCGGGGCCGGGGCGGGGCCAAGGATCATCACATCGTCCAGATTGGGGCGCGTATCGCCAATGCGATTGGCGGCCATGCGCGCCTCTGCATCGTCTTCGCTGGAAACGATGATCGCGGCCCAGCGCCCGAATGGCGGAGCGCCAGCATGTCGCCGCGCCTGCGTTTCAGCTTCATAGAAGGCATCGCGGTCGCCTGCTTCCAATGCGGCAATGACGGGCGCTTCGGGATGGCGCGTTTGGATGAGAACTTCGCCTGCCTTGGTCCCGCGGCCCGCCCGTCCGGCAACTTGGGCGACTTGTTGATAGGTGCGCTCTGCCGCGCGCAAGTCCCCGCCTTCAAGGCCCAAATCCGCATCTATCACACCGACCAGTGTTAGCTCTGGAAAATGGAAACCCTTGGTGACCAGCTGCGTGCCTACGATAACATCGATCGCGCCGCCTTCTGCCATGGCCACAAAATCGGCGGCTTTATCCGGCGAACCCAGCGTGTCAGACGTAACCAGAGCAACCCGCGCATCGGGCAGCATTTCGGCGACTTCATCGGCAATCCGCTCCACACCGGGACCGCAAGCGACAAGGCAATCGGGCTCGCCGCATTCCGGGCAGGTTTCCGGCGGCGCGGTTTCATGGCCGCAATGGTGGCAGGCGAGGCGCTTGGACAGGCGGTGCTCGACCAGCCACGCGCTGCAATTGGGGCATTGGAAGCGAAAGCCGCAATTGCGGCATAGCGTCAACGGCGCGTAGCCTCGGCGGTTGAGGAACAAGAGTGATTGCTCGCCGCGCTCCAGCCGTTCCAGCATGGCTTTGCGCAAGGGTGCGGATATCCAGGCGCCTCTGCCGGGCTGTTCCTCCGTCAGATTAATCAGGTGAATAGCGGGCATGGTCGCGCCGCCGAAACGGCTGGGCAGCACCAGTTTTTCGTAAATGCCTGTGTCCGCCATATGCAGGCTTTCCAGCGCCGGAGTGGCACTGGCAAGGACCACGGGAATTGCCTCGAAATGCCCGCGCATAACGGCCACATCGCGGGCGTTGTAGCGTACCCCTTCTTCCTGCTTGAAACTGATTTCATGGGCCTCATCGACCACGATCAGGCCAAGATTGGCATAGGGTAGGAATAACGCAGAGCGTGCCCCGACAACCACTTGCGCCTCTCCGCTTGCAATGGCTCTCCACGCGCGGCGACGTTCGGTCGATTTGAGCGAAGAGTGCCACGTAATCGGAGCTGCGCCGAAGCGGGCTTCAAAGCGGCTGAGGAAGGCTTCGGTCAGCGCGATTTCTGGCAGCAGGACCAGCACCTGCCGATCATTCTTCAGCGCCTGCGCAACGGCTTCAAAATAGGTTTCCGTCTTGCCCGAACCGGTAACCCCGTCGAGCAGAATGGGCGCGAATTTCTCTTGCGCCACAGCTTCCACCAGCCGCGCTGAAACTTCGGCCTGATAGGTATTGAGCTTGGGCGCATCGTAATCGTGCTGCGCGCGGGGGTATGGGCGGTCCACGTCCACTTCTACCGGCTCCAAAACGCCCTGATTGACGAGACCGCGCAGGACTGCCTCCGATGTGCCGGAAAGGCCGGTCAGTTCGCGGATTGTCGCCTGCTCGCCTTCCAGCGCCCCGATTGCGCGCTCACGCTGCGGTGTCATCCGTTCGGGCATGCCGCCGGACAGGCGATATTCGGTCATCGTGGCGGGACCGCGCAATGCGCCGCCGCTGGAAATCACCATACGGGCAACACCTGCAAGAGGGGCGATGTAATAATCCGCCGTCCATTCGATCAGTCTGCGCAGCTCGGCAGTAATCGGAGGTACATCGACCAGCGCCAACAAAGGGCGCAGTTTGGATTCCGGCACCGGAGATGAAGGAAGGCTGGCCTCCTCCCAAACGATGCCCATGATCTGCCGCGGGCCGAGCGGCGCAACCACGACGGAGCCATATTCGACATGCATCCCATCGGGCACGCGGTAATCCAGCGGACCGAGCGCGGCGTTCATGATCAGAAGGCGGGCTCGATTGAAGGGCGTGGGGGTGACGGGCATCGACAGCTATATGGGCGCTGGGTTATCCACGCCGCAAGAACAGGAGTCGCATTATGACCAAATTCACTGAAAATTCCGCCAAATCGGCCATCGGCCGCCGCAAGTTTCTCGCCGGAATGGGCGCGGCAGGTGCTGTCTTGACACTTCCCGGCTGCGAAAGCCTCGGCGGGTTCAGCATGGTCGATGCGGTGCGCCGACTGCTCTATCTCTCCAGCGAACGCGCTTTCACGCGCCTGACCGCACCGGGCGGCTTTTGGGACCAACAGGTGGCTGAGATCGGCCTGTCCAACATGCTCGGCACGCGCGGCGGAGTGGTCAGCAGCATTCTGACTTCCACCATTTTCAAGGACCGGCTGGAAGGCGCTTTTGCCGATGTCGCAGTGGAAGGCGCTGAACGTGCTGCGCCTCTCGTGACAGATGCCGTGCGGATGATCGGCATCCAGAATGCCATTGCTCTCATCAATGGCGGGCCAACTGCTGCCACGGGTTTCCTGCGAGACAGCATGGGGACGACGCTGGTTGAAGCGATGGTGCCAGAGCTGGGCCAGGCCATGCGCGTCGCCAGTGAACCGCTGGTGGGCGAATTGCTGGCAGGTCTGACCGGCATCAACATTGCCGGTGTCGCGCAGAATGTCTCAACCAATGTGGACAATGCCATTTGGTCTGAAATGGGGATCGAGGAAACGGCCATCCGTGCCAACCCTGGCGCGACCAATGATCCGCTGCTGATTGGGGCGCTGGGCGCCGGGCGCTTGCTCTAACCGCGCCCGAACACAGCCGCGATACAGCCCAATGCCCCCTTGCACGCTGCGCGGCGTGCTTTAGGCAGCGGCCCACATGTCTGACGAATCTCCTCTAGACCGCTTCAAGCTTGCCCTGACCGGTGCGGCGCGTGCCATCGCGCGCGATGCAGAGGTGGAAGTGGGCTTTACCGCCGACGTTCCAACCGAGCAGAGCAAGAGCGTGCGCGTCCCAATGCCTTCTCGCAATGTCGCGGCGGCAGAGGCAGAGGAAGCGCGCGGCTTTGCCGACAGTTTTGCGCTGCGCCTGCGCCACCACAATGCCGGGATGCACATGCGCCACCGCCCGCAGGATGCTGAAGCGCGGGCTTGCTATGACGCGATTGAGCGTGCGCGCTATGAAGCTTTGGGCGAAACCGAATTTGCCGGAATGCGCGACAATATGGCGGTGATGCAGGAGCGCCGCGCTGCTGCCAGCCCGATTGCCCGCGCACAGACCAGCGACGATGTGCCGCTCCACACCGCGCTTGGCCTGATGCTGCGTGAACAGCTCACGGGCCAGCCTATACCAGAGGCCGCGCTGCCGGGTGTGGATATGGTGCGCGAATATATCGAAAGCCGCACAGGTGATGATTTCGAGCAATTGTCAGGAGCACTGACCGATCAACGCGCCTTCCAGAAACTCGGCCTCGACATGCTGCGCCATCTCGACATGGTGCCAGCCGAAATTGAACCCGAAGACGGCCTCGATCTGGACGATGACGAGAACGACACGGGCGAAGAAAACAAGCCCGAAGATGAGCAGGGCGAAGGCGCAGACAGCGACCAGCCCGAAGCCCGCGCCGAAGGGGCCGAGGGCGAAGAAGGTGAAGGCGAGGAGCAGGACGAAGCCACTGGCGACGAAAACCTGGCCGAAGGCGAACCGGGTGAGGACGGCGAGGAATTCATGCTGCCCCAACGCCGCAATGCGCCGTGGCAGGATTTGCCAGACAGTTTTGAATACCAGCCCTACACCACCGAATTCGACGAAGTGGTCGAGGCAGCGGACCTTTGTGACGCCGAAGAACTCACCCGCCTACGCGCCTATCTCGACAGCCAGCTTGCCGGATTGCAATCCGTTGTCACGCGGCTCGCCAATCGCCTGCAACGGCGGTTGATGGCGCAGCAGAACCGCAGCTGGGATTTCGATCAGGAAGAAGGCCTGATTGATGCCGCGCGGCTCGCCCGTATCGTGACCAGTCCGGGCCATTCGCTCAGCTATAAGGTGGAGCAGGAGCAGGACTTTAAAGACACGGTCGTTACTCTGCTGATCGACAATTCCGGTTCCATGCGCGGACGGCCCATTTCCATCGCTGCGATCAGCGCGGATATTCTGGCGCGCACGCTGGAACGCTGCGGCGTGAAGGTGGAAATTCTGGGCTTCACCACCCGCGCTTGGAAAGGCGGGCAGGGGCGCGAGAAATGGCTCGCCAATGGCCGCCCGCCAAATCCGGGCCGCCTCAACGATCTGCGCCACATCATCTACAAAAAGGCGGATGAGCCGATGCGCCGCGCCCGCCGCAGCCTCGGCCTGATGATGCGTGAGGGGCTGCTGAAAGAGAATATCGACGGCGAGGCGCTACTATGGGCGCACGAACGCCTGCTGGCCCGCGCCGAAGACCGCCGCATCCTGATGGTGATATCAGACGGTGCGCCGGTGGACGATTCAACGCTTAGCGTGAACAGTGCAGGTTACCTTGAGGGGCACCTTCGCAAGGTGATCGAATGGATCGAAAAAGCTTCGCCCGTGCAACTCGTCGCGATTGGCATCGGCCATGACGTGACGCGCTATTACCGGCGCGCAGTGACGATTATGGATGCCGAACAGCTGGGCGGCACGATTATCGAACAGCTTGCAGATTTGTTCGACGAGGAGTGATGAAATGAAGCGTGACATGGATTTCGTGCGTGAAATCCTTCTTTGGATGGAAGAGCAAAATGACGCTTCTTTTCTGTTCAACGAGTTTCCCTCATTTGGACGTAGGGAGGAAGCCATAGGACACATCGTGATCCTAAGATCAGCGGGCTTTTTGGAAGAGAACCAAAGAGGAGTATTGCGCATGACTTGAGAAGGGCATGAGTTTCTCGATAAAATTCGTGACGAAGAAATTTGGCGTAAAACAAAAGATGGTGCCGACAAAGTTGGTTCGTGGAGCGTGAAACTCTTGGGTGATTTGGCCGCGGGCTTTATGCGTGCGAAAGCAGCTGAACTCGGTCTGCCTCTAAGCTGATCATGAAAAAACTTCTCTCCCTTCTCCTCATCCTCGCCCTGATCGTCGGCGGCTGGTATTTTGCGTCCCCTTGGTTCGCGATGAAGGGTCTTGCCGATGCGGCGAAGGCCGGGGATGTGGTTGAGCTTCAGGAGCGGGTTGATTTCCCGTCTCTGCGCGCCTCCGCGTCCGAGCAAATCAACGAGGCCACGCAGCGCCAGCGGGGGCAGGGCGGCTTGCTTGGCGAGATCAGCGGCGCTGTGATGGATCGGCTGGGCAATGAAGTCGCCAATCGCGCTCTGACACCTGAAGCCGTCGGCACCATGGTTGCCACCGGAGGCTTTGCCGCAGGGCTGCTGCCGGAGCGTCTGCGCGGGCAGGAAATATCCTGGGATGTGGAGCGTGAAGGGCTCGACAATTTCCGCGCGGTTGGCACGTTCGAGGATGGCACGGCGGGACCAATCCTGATTTTTGCACGCGATGGCTTGGGCTGGAAACTGACCGGTTTTGAACTGGTTTAAGGTCGCTGCGAACCCTTCCCATTGCCAGCCGCGAAAGTGCCGCCTAAGCCTCGCCGCAAGATGACCGACCTCAAGCTCTTCAATTCGCTCACCCGCCAGATCGAGCCGTTTGTGCCCGTTCATGAAGGTGAAGCGCGGGTCTATACCTGCGGGCCGACGGTCTACAATTACCCGCATATCGGCAATATGCGCGCTTATGTGTTCGCCGATATTCTGGGCCGGACGCTAAGCTGGAAGGGGTATGACCTTACCCACATCATCAACATCACGGACGTGGGCCATCTGACCGATGATGCTGACGCGGGTGAGGACAAGATGGAGAAGATGGCGGCTGAGAAAGCGCAGTCCATCTGGGACATCGCGCAGCATTATACGAAAGCCTATTGGGCCGATGTGAAGGCGCTGAACATTCGTCAGCCTGCCAAATGGTCGGTCGCCACCGACTACATCGAAGAGATGCTAGATTTTGCAAAGAGTATTGCGGACATGCATTGCTATGAATGCGAGACGGGGCTCTATTTCGACACCACGACCATCGCAGATTACGGACGCCTTGCTCGCGCTGTGACCGAGGACGGAGCCGAAGAAAATCAGGGCCGGATCGACGCGGTTGAAGGCAAGCGCAACGCGGCTGACTTCGCGATCTGGCGCAAAACGCCTCCCGGCGAAAAACGGCAAATGGAATGGGACAGCCCATGGGGCAAGGGCGCTCCCGGCTGGCATCTGGAATGCAGCGTGATGGGCGAAAAGCTGCTCGGCTTCCCGTTCGATATTCACACCGGCGGCATCGACCACCGTGAAATCCATCACCCCAATGAAATTGCGCAAAATCAGGCGTTTTGCGAGTGTGGTTCACTGGATGTCGCAAGCCATTCGGGCGCGAATATCTGGATGCATAACAACTTCCTGATCGAACGCAGCGGCAAGATGAGCAAGTCGTCCGGCGAGTTCCTGCGGCTGCAATTGCTGATCGACAAAGGCTACCACCCGCTCGCCTACCGGATGATGTGCCTGCAGGCGCATTACCGCAGCGAGCTGGAGTTTTCGTGGGACGGCTTGGAAGCGGCGCTCGTGCGGCTGAAGCGGATTGTTCTGTCGGTGGAGCGACTGATTGATGCCGAAAGCGGCGATCCCTCACACATCAAGTTCGCACCAATGCGCGCCAAATTTGCAGATGCGATGGTCGATGATCTCAACACCTCTGTTGCCATTACAGCGCTGGAAGAAGCGCTGGCGGTGAAGAAAGTCGATGCGGGCATGAAACGCGCAGTGGTAGAAGAAATGGACGCAGTTCTCGGGCTGGGTCTTTTCAATCTCACCCGCACCGATCTGCGCATCCGGCCCAAGTCCGCCGCCATCACCGAGGCCGAAATCGAAGATGCGCTTGCTCGCCGCAAAGCTGCACGGGCCGAGAAGGATTTTGTAACCTCTGATGCCTTGCGTGACGAACTCGCGAACAACGGTGTAGACGTAATGGATGGCGATCCACTCGGTTGGGAGTGGAAGCTCGCTTAAAAGTTGAAAACGGGAAACCTGCATGACCGAAACGACCAAAGCATCCGACCTTTTCATTGACTGCCTGGAAGCGGAAGGTGTCGAATATATCTTTGGCGTGCCGGGCGAAGAAAACCTCGATCTGCTGGAAAGTCTTGGTCGCAGCGATACGATCAAGCTTATCCTGACCCGGCATGAGCAAGGCGCTGGATTTATGGCAGCAACCTATGGCCGGCACACGGGCAAAACAGGCGTGTGTCTCGCCACGCTAGGCCCCGGCGCGACCAATTTGGTGACTGCCGGTGCCTATGCCCAGCTTGGCGGAATGCCGATGCTGATGATCACCGGTCAAAAACCGATCAAGAAAAGCAAGCAGGGCCGTTTCCAGATCCTCGACGTGGTCGAGATGATGGGCCCGATCACCAAATATGCGCATCAGCTGGCATCGGGCGAGAATATCCCCAGCCGCATTCGCGAGGCTTTCCGCCTTGCAGAGGAAGAAAAGCCGGGTGCCGTCCACCTTGAGCTTCCCGAAGATATTGCCGAGGAACAGTGCGGCTCCCGCCCCATTCCCGCTTCAGTCGCGCGGCGCCCTTCGGCAGAGGCGAAAGCTGTTCGGCAAGCGGTTGAAACGCTGGAGGCGGCCAAGCGTCCAGTTTTGGTCATTGGCGCGGGGGCCAATCGCCGCATGACCAGCAACATGCTCGGCGAATTGGTCGAGAAAACCGGCATTCCGTTTGTCACCACGCAAATGGGCAAGGGTGTGATTGATGAACGGCACCCGCTGTTCCTTGGATGCGCGGCCCTGTCGGCGGGTGATTTCGTTCACCGCGCGATTGAGGAAGCCGATTGCATCGTCAATGTCGGTCATGATGTGATCGAGAAACCGCCGTTTTTTATGCATTCTGGCGGTGCGACGGTCATTCATGTGTCCACCAACACCGCCGAAGTTGATCCGGTGTATTTCCCGCAAATCGAAGTGATCGGCGATATCGCCAATGCGATTTGGCAAATCAAAGAGGCGATTACGCCGCCCGCCCATTGGGATAGCGGCTGCATGGTCCGGTATCGCGAGGCGCAGGAGGCGCATACACAGGGATTGCAGGATGATCGCTTTCCCGTTTTCCCGCCCTATCTGGTGCACAAAGTCCGCGAAGCGATGCCCGATGACGGTATCATTTGTCTCGACAATGGCATCTACAAAATCTGGTTTGCGCGCTGTTATGAAGCCTATCAGCCCAACACGGTTTTGCTCGACAATGCGCTGGCCAGCATGGGGGCCGGCCTGCCTTCTGCGATGATGAGCGCGATGCTTTACCCGGACCGCAAAGTCATGGCGATCTGCGGCGATGGCGGCTTTATGATGAACAGTCAGGAGATGGAAACCGCGGTGCGGCTAGGCCTTAATCTGACTGTGCTGATCCTGCGCGATGATGCCTATGGAATGATCCGGTGGAAGCAGGCTAACATGGGCTTCAAGGATTGGGGCCTGACTTACGACAACCCCGATTTTGTCGCCTATGCGAACAGTTACGGAGCGACTGGCCACCGGGCCGAATCAAGCGATCATCTTGCCGAACTGCTGGCCCATTGCCGCGATACGCCGGGGGTTCATGTGATAGATTGTCCGGTCGACTACACCGAGAATGATCAGATTTTGAACCATGACCTGAAGGAACTGAGCGCGGCGCTCTGACTTGATAGGGCAGGAGATTTTATGCCTCAGCTTAAAGACACATACCCGCTCTATCTGAACAACAAGGCCGCGCAGCCGAACACCGATCTTGAAGTGACGGACAAGTTCACCGGCAAGGTGGCGTTCCGAACCGCGCTGGCCAGTCCAAAGATCATTGATGAGGCTATTGCTGGCGCGGTGCGTGCAGCAAAGCCGATGGCGCAAATGGCCAGCTTTGAACGCAAGGCCGTGCTGGAGCATTGCGTAAAGCGCTTTCGGGAGCGGTTTGACGAGCTGGCCTATGCATTGTGTGTCGAGGCCGGAAAGCCGATCAAGGATGCGGAAGGCGAGGTCACCCGCCTGATCGACACATTCCAGATTGCCGCCGAGGAATCGACGCGCATGTATGGCGAAGTCATGCCGCTGGATATCAGCGCGCGGGCCAGGGGCTATCAGGCGATCTGGAAACGCTATCCGGTTGGGCCGTGCAGCTTTATCTCGCCGTTCAACTTCCCGCTTAATCTGGCCGCGCACAAGGTTGCCCCTGCGATTGCGGTAGGCTGTCCGTTCGTGATGAAGCCCGCCAGCAAAACTCCGCTGGGCGCAATCATCATCGGCGAGGTGCTGGCAGAAACGGATCTGCCCGAAGGGGCCTTCAGCATTCTGCCCGCAAGCCGTGATGGCGCGGACCTGTTCACCGTGGATGAGCGGTTGAAACTGCTCAGCTTCACGGGTTCCCCCGCAGTCGGCTGGGACTTGAAAGCGCGCAGCGGCAAGAAGAAGGTCGTACTGGAGCTGGGCGGCAATGCTGCCGTGGTGGTGGACAAAGATGCCGATCTGGAAGACGCGCTGGAGCGGATCGTGTTCGGCGCATTTTATCAATCGGGCCAAAGCTGCATCGGCGTTCAGCGCATTTTGATCCATCAGGATGTTTATGACCAATTCCGCGATATGCTGGTCGAAAAGACCAGAACGCTGACATCAGGCGACCCGAAGGACCGCGACACTTTTATCGGCCCGATGATTTCCGAAGGCGAGGCAACGCGCCTCAAAGGCTGGATCGATGAAGCTGTGGACAGCGGCGCAACCCTGCTGTGCGGCGGTGGTCTGGAAGGCAATATGCTGGAGGCGACCTTGCTCGAAAGCGTTGATAAGGACGCGCGCGCCATCAATGACGAAGCGTTCGGACCGCTCGCCATTCTCCAGCCCTTCGCCACAATGGACGAAGCGCTGGAAGAGGTGAATCGCAGTGAATTCGGCCTTCAGGCGGGCATTTTCACCCGCGATCTGTTCGCCATGTTCGATGCGTGGGACGAGCTGGAAGTGGGCGGGATCGTTATCAACGATGTGCCCAGCTACCGCGTGGACAATATGCCTTATGGCGGCGTGAAAGCCTCCGGTCTGGGCCGCGAAGGCGTAAAGTTCGCGATGGAAGACATGACTGAAATCCGCAATCTGGTGGTCCGGCGGACTTAACTCTCCTCCAACACCAGTACTTCGCACGCCACCGCCATGCGGGGCGGGTCGAGTATGTGGTCAACCTGCGCGATAGCAGCATCGGCCACCAGCTGACCGGGGATGGCGAACTCGTGCTCTGGCAGAAAGGTGATGAAACACTCGCCTGCCTCGACCGCCGCGTTTCCTGCAAATTCCAGCTCCAGCCGGTGGCGCGCTCCGGCGAAGGTGATGCTAGCCCAGCTTTTTTCCGAATGGTTGAGGATACGCCCCTTGCCTTGTGCCAGCGATTGCAGTGCCTCTGCTAGCCTGTCGCGGGTGCTCTTGCGCTGGCGCGGTGCTTTTTTAGGAGCCTTGCGGTCAATATGCATTGGTCGTCTCGCGGTATTCGTTCATGAAATGTTCCACACGTTTTTCTGTATGAGGGCGCGGAGTACGGCCATTGCGCAGATCGAGCACAAAGCGCGGATCTTGTGCGGCGAGGCGGCCGAACTTGGTCGGCGGCATTCTGGTGTGGCGCAGGAAGACCTCAATCTTGCGGATGAGCATACAAATTACCCTATCTCATTGGTGCGAACCTTCGATCCCGCGACTCGGCATCGACTCGATGGATGTAAAACAGCGCGTCAAATCCTACTTGTCTAGGAAAAATACATCGTGTAGGAAGAAATTCGTCATTGTGTAGGGAATTGACCATGGATGCACGCGAAAGACTGGTGGATGCCGTCCGCGAAAAAGGCAGCAGTCTTGCCGCACTCTCGCGGATGATTGGTCGTAATAGTACCTATCTGCAGCAGTATGTCACCAAGGGCAGCCCGCGAAAGCTGGAGGAGGATGATCGGCGGAAATTGGCGCAGTTTCTTGGGTTGGATGAGGCTGACCTTGGAGGGCCGCAGGAAAAATCCTACGTGAAATACCCGAGCCGCGAATGGATCGACGTGCCTCGGCTCGAAGTCGATGCCTCGGCTGGGCCGGGCGCTACGCTTGCGCAGGAACAAGCCTTTGACACCTTCCGATTCTCCCGCCGCTGGCTCACCGAGCAGGGGCTCGACGGCGCGCAGCTATCTGCGATCCGCGTGGTCGGCGATTCGATGGAGCCTTTGCTGCGCGAAGGCGATGAAGTGCTGGTGGACCGCCGCGATCAGCCGTTCCGCGATGGCATCCATGTGGTGCGGATGGACGACAGCCTGCTGGTCAAACGCGTCGCCAACCAAGGGGCAGGGCGCTTCTCGCTACTCAGCCAGAACCTCTCCTACCCGCCGATACAGGTGAAGGCGGAGGAACTGGATGTGGTGGGCCGCGTGGTTTGGAAGAGCGGGCGGGTATAGCGCCAGCAATGAAGATTAGTCGTCACAAGGGGCTGGATAGAGGTAGAGTATCATTCCAACTTGCTCAGCGCGAACGGGGTCTCCGACTTCACACCCGTCAATATCAGGCGGCATAACTAAGGTTGATTCCCGAATTCCCTCTTCTGTTTGAGCTACGATGCGAAGGCCGGGCGTTCGGCCTTGATATTTGCTCTGACCAACTGCCAAGCTCGTGATTCTGGCTTCGACTGGCTCTCCAGGTTCTTTTATTTGGTTGAATGGGTCGCGGTAAAAAACAGTCAGGAGCGCCGCCAACGGAACGATCGGCCAGAAATAGTGCAAATTCCACTCGAAGCGCATCCGCCGATAGATGTTCATGAGAAACTGCATTGCGTGCAAATGGTCTTTTTCGAGGGGCTGTGCAAATAGGTCGCTTTTATTGGCGGCTTGCGTCGTCACAGTCTGGATTGCGCCTATACGTCCTTGCAAGCCGCGCCTGTCACCGCCAATTAGCGTGATATGACAACTGCATCCCCCATCCGCGCCGCCATTGTGCCTGTCACTCAGTTTCAGCAAAACTGCTCGCTCGTATGGTGCACCAAGACCATGCGCGGCGCGCTGGTTGATCCGGGCGGGGAGTTGGAGAAGCTCAAAGAGGCGGTCGGCAAAGCGGGCGTTACGCTGGAGAAAATTCTGCTCACTCACGGCCATGCCGATCATTGCGGGCAGGCGGGGATGTTGGCCGATGAGCTTGGCCTGCCGATTGAAGGGCCGCATGAGGCCGACCGTTTCTGGATTAGCCGCCTGAACGAAGACGGCCCGCGCTTCGGCATGGAATGCGAAGTGTTTGAGCCCACGCGCTGGCTGAATGACGGCGACACGGTGAGTTTTGGCGAAGTGACGCTCGAAGTCATCCATTGCCCCGGCCACACACCCGGCCATGTCGTATTTTTTAGCCGCGAGGCGAATTTCGCCTTTGTCGGTGATGTGATTTTTCAAGGCAGCATCGGGCGCACGGACTTCCCGATGAGCGATCACCAGTCATTGCTCGATGCGATCACGCAAAAGCTCTGGCCGCTGGGCGATGGGGTAACTTTCGTACCCGGCCACGGCGGAACCAGCACTTTCGGCGCAGAGCGTAAAAGCAATCCCTTTGTCGGCGATGCCGCTATCGCAGCTGGCTAGATCACGCCAAACGACACAAGACTTGCTGCAATCGCCAAGCCCAGCAGGGTCAGCAAAGTGATGATCGTGCCGAACTGGCGGCCCTTGTGCGGATAATCATGGTCCATACCGATGCCGTGCGCGACGCGGCCCACAAGGAACACGATAGCGACGATTTTCAGCCACATGCCGCCAGCCGCTCCCAATTCAATCACCAGTGCCAGCGCGATAACAAACGGCATACTTTCGACGAAGTTCAACTGACCGCGCATCCGCCGTGCCAGCAGCGCATTCTCTCCGCTACCATGGAGTACTTTTTCAGAGATACGCACCCGTCCGATGCGGATCATATGCCAGATGGTTAGCAAGGCTGCGCCCACGGCGAGCAGGGTAGTGGCTGGCAGGATCATGGCGGATGGGCTTTCTGTTAAGGGAACGAAGTTGCGAATGTGCCGCTACAGCCACGCGGGTAGTGTCTCAGTTTGAAAATCAGGGGGCTTGATCTTTTTCCACAAGGAATCGGCCTGTGTTCCAGCCGTTCCAAATGTTCTGTCGGAATTGCCGCATTTGCCTTGTGGAAAATTGGAGCTTTCCTACATTTCATTAACTGGAGTTAATCGAATCAGTCGCGAATCACATGGATTATTTAGCCGGAAATCAGGCCATAAAAATGACGAGATATTGTGGGTGTGGAAAACGTGGAAAACATTAGTGATTGAAAATGTGTGCCAATGGCACTACCTTTAAGCTAGCGGCGCTGAACCGCCGCTAGCTTAAAATTTGGAGCGGCGCAAGAACGAAGTGACTTCCGACTATCGCAAGGGACTTGCCAGCCGGTAAGTTTTATCGCAGGGGAGCAATTAATCTCCTTTACAGCGGCAGGCGCTGCATGAGACACGACGAAAGTCAATAGCAGTTCAGACTCTTGTAACCAAGGTCTGAGTATATTGCTTAGGTAAGGAGAATTATGCCCAAAGGTCCAAACGGACAGAAGCGACCAGCCGATGTAATCGGCGCTGCCAACATGGTGGCACGGATTGCTACGGGTGAAGAAGTTGAGGTTCTTGCGGAGCCTAAGGGTGCTGCAGGAGGTAGAGCGAGGGCCGCAAATCTCTCGACTTACAAACGCAAACGAATTGCCAAAGCTGGAGCTGAGGCACGATGGAAACCGAAGGAGAACGTCATGTCGTTTAATGATAAATTTTCTGACGCCTTCACCGGAGGCTTGTCAGACATTAAGTTTTGTGTGCGCGGAGACAGTCCAACTGTAGCCAAGCTCAAAGAGGATGCGCTGGCGTTCCGTGACGCTATTGCATCCGATAGGATCAAGGCTGTGGACGGTGTAGATTAACGCTTTACCGGCACACTCATGTAACTTAACAAAAAGGGGCTACGGCCCCTTTTTTATTGGATTTTTCGATGCTCGAAATTGTTAGCAGCGTGCTGGAGTCATATAATAACGCGCACCCTATCAATAGGGGCAATGAATTTCCAATCCGGACCACGCTGCTACGCCCCTTGGTTGAGGAGAGAGGGGTTGTAGATAAGATATACATATACGAAGCGGGCGTGGAGACCACGCACATCGTCACCCAGGTCGAAAAATATCAGGGTGAACATTCAGTATATTCTGGCATTCAAGACATCGGAAACATCTATTACGCCCCCAATCATAGCCAGTGCTGGCAAAGATTTGGCGTATGTAAAGAGATGTTCCACTGCATGATTGACCGAACACAAGGGTCTCTGGTTAGCGATCTGGATGACCTTCTAAAACTCTTTGAAATGCTTGTGAATGATACAACAGCCTTAACCGGAGACTTCGGTCCGCTTGATAGTGAGCAGCGCGCAGAATTAATGGCGCTAGAGACTTTGTATCCTGTTGAATATCGCCAGCACTTTTTGGAGCGCCAAGATGGAGACAAAGGCGCAATACCTGAGTGGGGCGAGGAGTTTTATATGGAGCAAGCTCAGCAATTCCGAATCCCATACGAATACGCAGTGCTAGCGTGCCAACCCTCTTATGTTCGCGCCTGCACACGATTGCGCGGACGACTTCTTGACTTAAACTGAACAAAAATGCTTGCTCGTTGAGTAAAAGTTCAGTATGAAGTGGGCATGAACAAACTGCCCATCGAAAAACGTCGCCTCATTCTCAACATGCTTGTTGAGGGCAGTTCAATGCGCTCGATCTCGCGTATTGCCGACGTTTCGATAAACACCGTTTCCAAGCTACTCGTTGATGCTGGCAAAGCGTCCATCGTTATCCATAACGACATGGTGCAGAACGTCACCGCTTCGCGCATACAGTGCGATGAAATCTGGTCGTTCACCTATGCCAAGGCGAAGAACGTCAAGACTGCTAAGGGTGCACCGGAAGGTGCTGGCGACACTTGGACGTGGACCGCTCTTGATGCTGACAGCAAACTGATTGTTTCGTTTCTCGTCGGAGGTCGCGATGCTGAATACGCAATGGAATTTATGGACGATCTGCGCAGTCGCCTAGCTAATCGCGTCCAACTTACCACAGATGGCCACCGCGCTTACCTAGAGGCCGTTGAAGGTGCTTTCGGTGCCGACGTGGACTATGCACAGCTAGTGAAGATTTACGGGGCCTCGCCGGAAGGTCCACAACGCCGCTACAGCCCTGCCGATTGTGTAGGTGCCCGCAAGCGCCGTGTTGAAGGCAATCCCGATATTGGCCACGTTTCAACCAGCCATGTTGAACGCCAGAACCTCACAATGCGTATGTCCATGCGCCGCTTCACGCGCCTAACCAATGGTTTCAGCAAAAAGCTGGAAAACCACATTCACGCGCTGGCCCTGTATTTCGTGCATTATAACTTTTGCCGCATTCACAAGTCGCTCAAGACCAGCCCTGCGATGGCTGCTGGGATTGCCGACACCTTGTGGTCGCTGGACAATGTAATTGCCAAGATCGACGAGATGGCTCCACCACCCGCCAAACGTGGCCCTTACAAAAAGCGGGGAAAGAAAAATTCAAACTGAGACACTACCGCCACGCGGCAATGCTTGCAAACGCCGCGAATCCCAGTATAGCGCGCTTCTTCGCCGTATCCGAGGTATCCCTCTACACCGCGCTTGCGCGGCAGCAGGGCATCGCCTAGGCCGGTATCCGAACAGTTTAGACACGAATTCAAGGAGCAGGTGCCGCAATGGCTGTCCCTAAAAGAAAAGTTTCGCCGCATCGCCGGGGCAATCGCCGGTCACATGATTCGCTTAAGGTTGAGGCATTCCATGAATGCTCTAACTGTGGTGAGCTGAAGCGCCCGCACATGCTGTGCAACGCGTGTGGTCACTACAATGGCCGCCAGGTCATTGAGCCCAAGGGTCTTTAAGACTTCCGGCCAGGATAAGGAATTGAGCGCATGAGCCTTCCGCGTATCGCCATTGATGCGATGGGCGGAGATGAAGGCGTGCGCGTAATGGTGCATGGCGCAGCTATTGCCCGCCGTCGGCATGACAAGTTCCGGTTCCTGCTGGTGGGTGATGAGACGCAGATCAAATCTGCGCTCCAAGAACATCCCAATTTGCGTGGCGCTTCTGAAATCCTTCACTGCGATGATGTGGTGGACGGCGATGAAAAGCCCAGCCGAGCCATTCGCCGCGCCAAGACCACCAGCATG
>Ga0115029_1000651_pt1 | contig 32235 bp, 28 predicted proteins | sample SidtaG_3_FD_87297 | JGI IMG/M metagenome (GOLD analysis project Ga0115029, IMG submission 87297) | Marine algal microbial communities from Sidmouth, United Kingdom - Sidmouth_Asex1 metaG | ecosystem: Host-associated > Algae > Red algae > Unclassified | place: Sidmouth, United Kingdom | collected... | reverse complement strand
TTACGTCCGGCAGAAGCGCGCGGGCGGGCCGATTTCGGCTGGCTCGACTCGCGCCACAGTTTCTCGTTCGGGCAGTATGTCGATCCGGCGCACATGGGCTTTTCCAACCTGCGCGTGATCAATGACGACCGCGTGGCGGGCGGGGGAGGTTTCCCGCCGCACCCCCACAAGGATGCGGAAATCTTCTCCTACGTTCTCGACGGTGCGCTGGAACATAAGGACAATATGAACGCCGTCGGCTCGACCGTCGGCGCGGGCGGTGTCCAGTATATGAGCGCCGGAACGGGCGTGACGCATTCGGAATTCAATCCGAGCGCGACCGAGCCCGTGCGCTTCCTGCAGGTGTGGCTTATGCCCGACCGCGAGGGCGAGACCCCGCGATACGACACGTTGGACATTTCGCCCGAGGCCAAGGACGGCAAGCTCGCACTGTTCCTGAGCCGGGATGGGCGGTATGGATCGATGCGCACCTATGCGGACGCCAATGTCTATGCCGCAACGCTTCACGGCGATCAGGTCATCGAGACCGCGATCCCCGCGGGCCGCTCCGGCTGGGTGCAAGTGGCGCGTGGCAATCTTCGCGTGGGAACCTATGATCTGAAGGAGGGCGATGGTCTTGCCATCCGCGCGGCAGGGCCGTTACGTCTGGAGCGGGGTGGGAATGCGGAAGTCCTGGTGTTCGATCTTCCGGCTTAAATCAAAAGAACCTGAAGCTGTCGTCATTTGAGAAGAGACAGGTCGCGCGCCACATGGCTGTGATGCGCACCCTTGTTATATCCGCTCTGTCGCTGTCCTGCGCGATGATCGCCGCGGGTTGCGCGAAGTCCCGTGCGGCGGACATGGCTGACGTGACCTCGCCTGCAAGTGAGTGGGTGGAGATTTATTCCGATGACGGTGCGCGGCGCGGTGCAACCTTTCAGAGCCATGTACGCAAGCTGCGCGACCATGGCGGTGCGTTGACGCTGGCCTATACCCATCAGGGCAAAGAGCATGCCCAAAACCGCGTGGTGCGCATCCCGCATGGCGGCCCCGCACGCACGATCTCGGAAAACACCACGCCGTCCAACGCGGATTGCATCGTCGTCTGGGGCAACCGGGTGCGTCACGTCTATGCGGACTTCAAGGCCAAGGTGTTGTATGTGGACGACCTCGACGGGAACACGCCCGAGCGTATCGAGGATTTCCACACGGCGGGCAAGACGACCTGCCGCGTGATGGGCGAGGACCTTCTGGTCTCGACGTCTTATGGCGAGGTATGGCGGCTGCGCGAGACCGATGACGGCATTGATCCGACTTTAGTCCGTGAGCGGCTCGTCCTCGAAAAACCGGAAAGCGCGCAATACCCGCATATCGTCGAGGGACTGAACGCGCGCGGCGGCGTGACGGTGTTGAACACCTCGTCCATGATCGGGTTCTATTACCGCGATCTCTATATCTCCGAATGCGATGCGGAGGATGTATGCGAGCCGTTTGCGGGCACATTTCCGATGTTGACGCGGGCGGCCAATAGCTGGGTCGGGGATGTGACCCGGCTGGAGGATGGCTCGCTCGTCGCCTATTGGACGGAAAACGATCATCACTTCGCGCCCGGACGCGTGTTCTCGTTGGAGGCGGAATCGCGGGCCTATCTCGGGGTTCTGGGGCCGGATGGCTGGAAGAAGGTGGAACTTGGCGACCGTATCCTGTCGGCACGGTTTTTGCGGCGGGACGATGAGCTTCTGCTGGCTAGCATGGGCCGGACGGGAGAGGTGTTTGTCGAGCGTGTGGTGGGCGGCAGTCGCGACATTGACGAGGTGGTGGAGGACGGGCCGGACCTATTGGCTTATCAAAACCTGAAGGTCGCTTGCGCCTATGCGCTGGATGCGGATCTGGCCGAGGATGTGCTGAGCCTCGTCCTGACCGATCGCGGGGCGGACTGTGCGGACGATACCGGCACGGTGCGGGTCTGGCGACACGCGATGAATTAATTGGCGGTCACGGCAATTAAACTCCCTCCTTCCGGGCAATGCGTGCGCCCGGACTGGCCCGCATACGATAGGCCGCTACGGTCGGTGAAAATTCGATTGAAGACGGTAGTCGAAAATCTTGCCAGGTCGCGAGCCCCGCTCTAGCGCAAGGCATGAGTTTCGGTACACACGCCTATACCCCCGATCCCCGCAATGCGGAGGTGCTGTTCAACGTCAATGGAGACTTGAAACCGCGGGCGGAGGCGACCGTCAATGTCTTCGATAGCGGGTTCATGCTGGGTGACGGCGTGTGGGAAGGTCTGCGCGTGCACGGCGGCAAGATCGCGTTCCTGGATGAGCATATGGATCGCTTGTGGGATGGTTTTGCGGCGCTGAAAATGGATCCGGGCCTGAGCCGCGAAGAGCTGATTGCGCGCCTGTATGAGACGCTCGAAGCCAATGCCATGAGTGAGCATGTGCATATCCGCCTGATGTGCACGCGCGGCTTGCGCTCGACGCCTTATCAGGATCCACGCGTTGTGATCAGCCCCGCGACCATCGTGATCGCGCCGGAGTTCAAGCAGCCCGACCCCGCGACCATGACGCGACCGCTCAGCCTTGCGAGCGTGAGCGTGCGGCGCGGGCGCGCGGATGTTCAGGATCCGGGTCTGAATTCGCATTCCAAGCTGAACTGCGTGACGGCCTGTATTCAGGCCATCGAAGCGGGTGCGGATGAGGGCATCATGCTCGATCCGCAGGGGTTTGTGGCGACGTGCAATTCGACGCATTTCTTTATCGTGCGCGAAGGGCGGCACGGGCCGGAGGTGTGGACGTCGTCGGGCGATTACTGTCTTGGCGGGATCACGCGGCGCAAGGTCATCGAGATCTGCGAGGATGCGGGCATCATCGTGCATCAGAAGAACTTCACCCTGCACCATTGCTACGGCGCGTCGGAATCTTTCACGACCGGCACGTTTGCAGGGCTGGCCCCGGTCGGCACGATCGACGGGCGCGTTATCGGCACGGGCAAACGCGGGCCGATGGTGGAACGCTTGCAGGGGCTCTATTTGGAACTGATCGCGAAGAACACGGCGTGAGCATTCCCCTGTGTCTCTGGTCGGGGCCGCGGAATATTTCGACGGCCATGATGCGGAGCTTTGACAGTCGTGCAGATACACAGTGCTGGGATGAGCCGTTTTGCGGGGCCTATCTCGCCAATGTCGATTACGATTATCCCGACCGCGAGGTCACGACCGGTGCTTATGAAAACGATCCCGACATCGTCGCGAAACGCTGCGTCGCCGATGTCCCGGCGGCATTTCATTTCCAAAAGCACATGTCCCATCACATCCTGCCGGGCTTTTCTCTGGCGTGGGCAGAACATGCGCGGCACGTCTTCATCCTGCGCCATCCCGCGCGGGTCATTGCGAGCTATGCCAAGGGGCGACCGGACTTCACGGCGGACACGATCGGGTTTTCAGGCCTGCGGGACCTGCATGACAGGCTTGGCGCGATGACGGGGCATGCGCCGCTTGTGATCGATACGGATGTATTTTTGGCCGACCCGCACGCAGGGTTGCGGCTGATCTGCGAGGACGGTTTCGGGATCGAATTCGATCCGGCCATGTTGAATTGGGAGGCCGGCCCGCGCGACTATGATGGGCCATGGGCACCGTGGTGGTATGCGGGGGTCGAGACATCGACGGAGTTCGGGCCACCGCCGAAAGCCATGCCGGAGATCGCCCCACGCTACCATCAGGTGTACGACGCTGTCATGCCGGATTATAAGGCGTTGAGTGCGCTTGCGCGCGTGCCGGGTTAAGTCTTCTTTCGCCCGAAAAGCTCCAGGCGGTGATCGACGAGTTCGTAGCCGAGGCGTTCGGCGATCTTTTCCTGCAGGGCTTCGATCTCTTCATCCATGAATTCGATGACTTCGCCGCTTTGGACGTCGATCAGATGGTCGTGATGATCTTCGTCGGCGGCCTCGTAGCGGGCGCGGCCATCGCCGAAATCGTGGGATTCGATGATCCCGGCATCGTCGAAGAGTTTGACGGTGCGGTAGACGGTGGCGAGGCTGATCTTGGGATCGAGACGCGCGGCGCGGCGATAGAGGGCTTCGGCATCCGGGTGATCATCCGATTCGGACAGGACGTGCGCGATGGTCTTGCGCTGGCCCGTCATGCGCAGGCCTTTCTCGGTGCACTTTTCTTCGATCCAGGAGACTTTGGGTTCACTCATGCAGGCAGGTTAGCCCAAGGCGGGGGTGGCCTCAAGCGAAGCTCGAACAGGAGTGCCGTAATGCGGCCTGTTTCGCGTCGATAATAGTTCGGGCGGCGACCGAATGGCGTGAAGCCAAGGCTGCGGTAAAGCGCGATAGCGGGCGCGTTGTCTTCGGCGACTTCGAGGAAGAGGACGTCGGCTGTGAGATGGGGCACGGCTTCCGCAAGGAGTGCTTTGGCGGCTCCCTCCCCGCGTGCATCGGGGTGTGTGCCAAGGGTGAGGAGTTCGGCCTGTCCGCCGCCTTCACGTATGACGAGCAGGGCGGTTGTGTCAGCATTGGTGAAGGTATGGTCGCCATCGATATGCTGAATGAAGTCAGCGGTAGGCCACGGGCGGTCAAAGCAGAGAGCGTGGAGATTTGCGAGGGCCTGCGCTTGATCCGGATTAGCGTGCATGGGCTTTCGGGGGATCGATGCCGCCGGGCAGTTTGGCGTCCGGTGGACGGGCATAGAACGCGGTGGGCGGAAATTCTGCGGGACTGGCAGTGAGGGCGAGGTCGGTAGCCGCAATGAGGTCGGGGACGGGATCGCTGATGTGATGAGGGGCGTTTGCGGCGCGTTCGAGCGCGTCTTCCGTGGGCAAGACCTCAAGCGCCGGGATATGGCCAGCAGTTTTGCTCAGGAGGGCGGTCTCTCCGCGACGGACGTCTTGAGTAAAGGCGGCGGTGGGATGCGGACTGGCATGGGCGGCGATGTGGAGTGTGGTGAACCCGAGAACGGGGATGCTGTGCGGTAGGCCAAGACCGACGGCAAAGGAGAGACCGACACGCAGGCCCGTAAAACTGCCGGGGCCCGTGGTGACGATGACCCGGTCGAGGGAGGCAGGGGGTATGTCACCGAGGAGATCCGCCACCATGGGCGCGAGGCGTTCGGCATGGCCGCGACCGATGCGCTCCGAGGTGTGCGCCACTATGCGTTCGCCATCGCGCAAGGCGACCTGGCAATGCGGGCCGGTGGTATCGATGCCGAGGACGCGCACTGGGCGACGTCAGGCGGCTTGGACGACCGAGTTCACTTCGGGAACGTAATGCTTAAGGAGGTTTTCAATGCCGCTTTTGAGCGTCAGGGTCGAGGACGGGCAGCCAGCGCACGCGCCGCGCATTTCCAGGAAGACCGTGCCTTCCTCGTCGAAATGGCGAAAGACGATATCGCCGCCATCTTGCGCCACGGCAGGGCGGACGCGGAGCTCGATCAGTTCCTTGATCTGCTCGACGATCTCGGCGGTTTCGCCTTCATAGCTGCGCTCTTCGGCGACTTCCTGGGCGATCTGGTCGGTCAGCGGCACGCCGCCCGCGACGAAGAAATCCATGATCGCGCCGAGCACGGCGGGCTTGAGGTGCGCCCATCCGGCGTCGGACACCTTGGACACGCTGACGTAATCCGCGCCCATCATGACGCGGGCGACATCGGGGATCATGAAGAGCATTTCGGCGAGTGGCGCGCCGGCGACGTCGTCACCACGCGCAAAATCGACCACGCGGGCGCCCGCGACTTCGCGGCCCGGCAGAAATTTCAGTGTGTCGGGATTGGGGGTGTCGTGGGTTTCGATGAACATGTCTGGCGCTCCACTGAAGTTGTTGTGAATGTGGGCAGTGGGGGTTTGCCTTGCAAGTGCGTGGAGGAGTGTCATCTTGGACATGTGAGACTTGCAGTTGTCATATTGGGTGGTTGGCTTGCCGGGTGTGCGGGGCTGGATACGCGCCTGCCCGATATCGGTAGCGACGCGCTGCGGGTGGAGACGGAAACGCAGCAGGGCATTGCCTTGGAGGAGATGCAACGCCTTACGAAACGCCTGTCCGCCGTGAATTGGCGGATGGGTGTCGCCAATGCGGGCTTGTGCCCCCGTGTGCGCGACGTCAGCGGGTTCTCGACACGCAGTGTCAAGGATATGGACAAAGCCCTGCGCGAAGGGGCTATCCGGGAAATGGGGCTGACGGAAGAGCCCACCGTGTGGCAGGTCGCCGAAGGCTCGCCCGCCGAGGCCGCCGGTATTGAGATCGGCGACCGCATCCTGATCGATGGCGAGGTCAAGGGCGTGCGGGACAAACGCGTGAAGGCGGCGGTGGAGGCGGGCCGCCTGCGCGTGCGCAAGGCGGACGGGCGCGAGGTCGATGTGACGATCGAGACCGTACCCGTTTGCGATTACGCCGTCACGGTCAGCATGAGCCCGGCGATCAATGCCTATGCCACGGGGCGCAGCGTGACGGTGACGAGCGGGATGATGAATTTCGTGCAGTCCGATGACGAGCTAGCGTTGATCGTCGGGCATGAGCTGGCGCACAATACGATGGGGCATATCCGTAAGATCGTCGGCAATTATATCCTGAGCCTGGGTGGTACGCGCTATACGCGGCCCTTCGAGTCCGAGGCGGATTATGTCGGGCTCTATTATCTGGCGCGTGCAGGATACGAGATGGAAGGCGTGGAGGATTTCTGGCGCAGGCTCGCCAAGGTGAGCGCCAAGGGCACGACGCGGGCCAAGACGCATCCGACCTCTAGCGAGCGCTTCCTGCGGATTGCGGCGGCGCGGGACGAGATTTTGGCCAAGCGGGCGGCGGGCGAGGCGCTGGTCCCGAATTTCAAGGATGACGACCGATGAAGCGGGGCGGACTGATCGCGCTGGTGCTGGCGGGGCTGATGGCCTGCGGGGCGGATGTGGCCCCGACGGAGACTGAAAGCCCTGTGGTCGAGAGCGAAGGCGAGGCGCTGTTCCGGGACGTGCTGGAGCAGCATCAGGATCTGAACCGGCGCGTGGAGCGGGTGGCCTTCCGGGTGCTGAGCGCGAATGCGGATCTGTGTCCGCGCGTGGAGCGGAGCGCGGGATTTTCCGTGCATACGTTGAGCGATTATCCGGCCAATTTGCAGCCACTGGCCGAGCATATGCTGGGCGTGGACCGGGGCATGAGTGTGAGGAGCGTCGTCGCCGACGGCCCTGCGGATGTGGCGGGGCTGGAAGCGGGTGATGCGGTGCGGCGCGTGGGCGATATGCCGGTGGCGGAGTCGGTTGTAGTGGACCGCATCTGGGCGATGGCCGAGCGCGGGGGCCTGCAAGAGGACGCTGTCGAGCTGGGCGTGGTGCGGGATGGCGAGCGGCTGGCGCTGGGGCTGGAGACAGTGGAGGCGTGCGCCTATCCGGTGAGCGTGGTCTATGACGGTCTGCCCAATGCGCACACGGATGGGGAGGAAATCTTCATTACGAGCGAGCTGGTGCGGGCGACGAAGACGGATGACCGACTGGCGCTGATCCTCGCGCATGAGCTGGCGCATGCGCTGGTGCATAATGTGGATAATCCCCCCAAAACGAAAATGCGGCCGCGGCCCGAATTGGAGTTGGAAGCAGACGCGGCGGGGCTTTTGCTGATGGCGCGGGCGGGGTTTGATATGGAGGCGGCAATCGTCGAGATGGATGCGTTCGGGCGGACTCTGGTGGGTGGCGTGCGGGGAAGTCATCCGGAGCATATGGAGCGGGTGGGGGCACTGTGGGCGCGGGAGGCGGAGCTGGCAGAGGTGATCGCGAAAGGTGGGGAGATCGGGTTGGAGTGAGGATAAATCCTCTTTTGCGTGAGGGAGAACAGTTGCATTTTTGAGTTCGAGATTGGCTCCCGCAGTTGATGCGGGACCTCCGTCTGTCGTTCCAAGCCCTCGTCACTCATGACAAGCGGGAGGTCCCGCGTCGAGGCGCGGGAGCCTGTGTAAATATTCTGCAATTAATTCGCGACCACGTTTAATTCCGTGCCGTCTTCCAGGGTCAGGGTCAGGGGGAGGCCGTCCGCGACCTCGGCTTCGGTGATGCCGAAGACCATAAGGTGCAGGCCGCCCTGTTCCAGTTTCGTCGTACCCGTCGGCAGCGGAATTGTGTCGAGGCGGTCCATGCGGGCGATCCCGTCAACGCGCGTGGACTGGTGTAGCTCGATCACGTCGGCGTCGGGCGAGCTGACGGAGATGAGGACGGTGGGATCGCCGGAGTTATCGAGGGTAAGGTAGATCGCGCCGACATCGCGACCGCCAAGCGGTGGATTGACCACGATATTGCTGATGGTGACGCCGGTTGGCGCAGCTTCGCAGGCGAAGAAAGTGGCGGCGAGGAAAATTGCGGTGATGGCGTAACGACTTATCATTTTTTCCAGAATCCGATAGTGTCGCGCACCTCAGCCATGACGGGGCGTGAGATGGCGTCGGCGCGTTCCGCGCCCTGGGCGAGGATGCGGTCGATCTCTCCCGTGTCGGCGAGGTAGCGATTCATCAGCGCGGTTACAGGCCCGAGATAATCGACAACCACATCGGCGAGCGCAGGCTTGAAGTCACCAAAGCCCTGCCCCGCATGGCGGTCGAGGATGGTCTGCTCCGCCTCACCCGTGAAGGCTGCATAAATGCCTACCAGGTTCTTGACCTCGGCGCGGCCTTCGAGGTCCTTGGGGTTGTCGGGGATGGGGTCGGCGTCTGTGCGGGCCTTGCGGAACTTCCTGGCGATCGTGTCCGCGTCGTCGGTCAGGTTGATGCGCGAGGCGTCGGAAGGGTCGGACTTGCTCATCTTCTTGGTGCCGTCGCGAAGGCTCATGACCCTGGCGCCCGGCCCTTTGATCAGGGGTTCGGGGAGCGGGAAAAGATCGACGTCGAAGTCGTTGTTAAACTTCTGGGCGATGTCGCGGGAGAGCTCCAGGTGCTGTTTCTGGTCCTCGCCGACGGGAACATGGGTAGATTTGAATGCGAGAATGTCGGCGGCTTGCAACACGGGGTAGTCGAAGAGGCCGACGCTCATCTTCTCGGAGTTCTTGCCGGCCTTGTCCTTGAATTGCGTCATGCGGTTGAGCCAACCCATGCGCGCCACGCAGTTGAAATACCAGGCGAGCTCGGTGTGGGCGGGAACTCCGGATTGGGCGTAGATGGTGGCTTTCGCGGGATCGACGCCGGAGGCAAGGAAGGCGGCCGCGATGTGACGGGTCTGGTTCGCAAGCTCTTTCGGGTCCTGCCAGACCGTGATCGCGTGGAGATCGACGATGCAATAGAGGCAATCGCCGGGGTCGGTATATTCGTGCTGGAGGCGGGCGAACTTGGTCAGCGCGCCGAGATAATTGCCAAGGTGAAGTGCGCCCGAGGGCTGAACGCCGCTGAAGACGCGGGGAGTGTGCTGAGTGTTGTTTGGGGTGTCTGGCATAGGCGGGCTTTTAACGACGCGCACCTAGCGCGCAAGCGAGGCTTTGAGGTCGGATGGGCGCACGGCGCGCAAGGCGAGCGCGCTAGCGGCGTAAATGGCGAGGCCTGCCGCGCTGAGGAGGAGAAGGCGTGTGTAGTCGTGGAGCATGCCGCCGGTGAGGGTGACCTGTGGGACGGCCCACCAGAGGGCTGCCCCCATGGCGGCGCTGGCGATTGCCATGCGGGGGAGGCGGGCGAGCAGGCGGTGGTCGGGAATGACGGTCCTGGAGCGCAGCAGCAGTACGGAGAGGCCCGCGACATTGGTCCAGGCGGCAACACTGGTGGCGAGGGCGAGGCCGAAAAAGCCAACCGTGAAGAAGAGGGTCGCGCCGAGGGCGACGTTGACGACCGCCGAGACGCCCGCCCAGAGCATGGGAGTGCGGGTGTCTTCGCGGGCAAAGAAGGCGGGGGTGAGGACTTTCAAGAGGACGAAGGCGGGGAGGCCGAGCGCGAACATGCGGAGGGCCTTGGCGGCCTGTTCCGTGTCGAAGGCGGTGAACTCCCCGCGCTGGAAGAGGCCGCCGATGAGGAATTCGGGCATGGTGAAGAGCGCGACGGCGGCGGGCAGTGTGAGCAGGAGGGAGAGCTCCATGGCGCGGTTCTGGGTGTGTTGGGCCTGTGTCGCCTGCCCTGCCCTGAGCTGGCGTGAAAGTGCCGGCAGAAGGGCGACGGCCATGGCGATGCCGATCATGCCAAGCGGTAGCTGATAGAGGCGGTCGGAGTAGTAGAGCCAGGACGCCGCCGAATCCTGGAGCGTGGCGATGGTGTGGGACGCCATGAGGTTGATCTGGGTGATCCCGGCGCTGATGATGCCGGGCACACCGAGGACGAAAAGGCGGCGCACGCCGGGGGTGAGGCGCGGGCGGCGGAGCGGGATGCGCAGGCCCGCGCGACGGGCGGCGAAAATGAGGAGGGCGAGCTGGGCGATGCCGGACACGGTCATGCCGATGGAGACGTAGAGGGCGAGGTCGGGGAGGCTCCACCCCTGCCCTCCCTTCTGGGCCGCACCTGCCGCCAGCAAGACACCGATCAGAATCATGTTGAGCAGGACGGGGGCGAAGGCGGCGGCGAGGAAGCGGGAGTGGGTGTTGAGCATGCCCGAGATGAGCGCGGCGAGGCTCATGAGCAGGAGATAGGGCATGGTCACGCGTGCGTAGAGGACGGCGAGGTCATAGGGGGCGGGGCCGGTTGCGGATGTGCGGTCGAGGCCGAAGCCGACGAGGTTGAGGCTGAGCGGCATGGTGATCTGGAAGACGAGCACGATGGCGGCGACGAGGACGAGGAGCGCGGAAAGGGCTTCGCTGGCAAAACGTGTGGCCGAGGCCTGGCCGTCCTCTTCGAGGCGGCGGGCATAAAGCGGGACGAAGGCGGCGTTGAAAGCCCCTTCCGCGAACATGCGGCGGAAGAGGTTGGGCAGCTTCATGGCGGTGACGAGGGCATCGTTGATGACGCCTGCCCCGAGGAAGCGCGCGAGCAGGATGTCCCGGACGAGGCCGAGAATGCGCGAGAGCAGCGTGAAGCTGCCGACCTGGGCCGTGGCTTTTAGGAGGCGCATGTGAGCCTCATGCCGCCACGCTCTCGCTGTCGGGCTCCAAGGCGTGGGTGAGGTCGGATCCCAGGCCCGCGTCGGGGAGGGGGCAGGCGGTGGTGTAGAAGGCGTCGATGGCGATCTGTCCGGCGACCTCGATATGGGCGGAGGTGACGGGCAGCGCGTGGGCGTGGAGAACGCGGGCGATGGCGTGGAGGAGGCCAGGGCGATCGCGGCCTTCGATTTCGATGATGCAGCCGCCATTGGGTCCGGTGATGACGTCCACGCGCGGGCGCACGGGGATGGCGCGAGCACGGCGCGAGCGCATGACGCCGGGGGATTCCAAGCCGGATATATCGCCGGTCGCGGCAGAGTGGGCGGATTGGCGCAGGCGTTGAAGGCGGGAGTCGCTATCGCGGCCAAAGGCGAGGTTGTCGGCGTTCTGAAGATAGAAGATGTTGAAGACACGTCCCGTGGGCGAGGTGGCGAGATAGGCGCCGGTCACCTGAGCGCCGCTGGCGGCAATGGCGAGCGTCAGGTCGGCAAACAGCCCGTCGCGGTCGCGCGTCAACACCCAGAGTTCCGTAATGTCGCGGGAGCGATCGAGGCGGGTGTGAATGCGCGTGGCTTGACCGGCCTGCAAAGCGGCATCGAAAAAGCGGGCATGACGGACAAAACTTTCCATTGTGCCGTTCTGCCAATAGGAATCGGGCAGATCCGTGACCAGGTCGGTCACACGCGCGCCCATAATGCCGGGCAGGCGTTCAAGAAGCTGTTCGCGCAGGCTGGAGGCGCGCGCGCCTGTGTCGAGGTCGGTATGGCCCTCAAGATAGGCGGAGGTGGACTGATAGAGCTGGCGCAGGAGCGTGCCCTTCCAGTCGTTCCAGATGCCCGGCGCGACGGCGCGGATATCGACCACGGTGAGCAGGGTCAGAAGATCGAGACGGCGCTGGCTGCCCATAAGTTCGGCAAAGCCGCGAATGGTGTCGGGGTCGGACAGATCGCGGCGCTGGGCGGTCTCGGACAGGTCGAGGTGGCGGCGCACCAGCCAGGCAACATCATTGGTGACCGCTTTGGACACACCCAAGCGGCGGCAGGCGCGGCGGGCAAGGCGTGCGCCCTCGACGCACTGGTCGCCCACGCCCTTGCCCGTGTCGTGCAGAAGGCAGGCGAGATAGAGCGTCAGGCGGTCGTCAGGCGTCAACCTTTTGGCGATTTCGGTGGCGGCGGGATGTTCGCGGACAAACACGTCCTGTTCGATATCGTTAAAATAGGTGACCAGCATCAGCGTGTGCTCATCGACCGTATAGGCATGGTGCATGTTGAACTGCGTGCGCGCGACGATGCCGCCAAATTCCAGCAGGTAACGGCCAAGCACGCCCGCTTCATTCATGACTTTGAGTGTGGCCCCGGGCACGACCGCACCAATCAGGAGCTGTTGGAACTTCGCGGAGATTTCGGGGTCGCGCCGGAAAGCGTTATCAATAAGGTTGATGCGGAAGGTGATGGCCTGGATGGCGTCGGGGTGGATGTCGAGATTGCGTCGGCCCGCGATCTCGAACAGCTCCATGATCTGGGCAGGCCGCGCCTTGATGCTCATCGGGTCGCGGAAGGTGAGGCGTCCATGGTCGAGCTGAAAGCTTTTATTGCGCATGTTCTTCTTGGAATTGGGCAAGAGCGCATCGAGCCCGGCGGGTAGGCGGAGCGCGTTCTGGGCCTCGAGCTTGGCGCAGGCGATGCGGGTGAGCGCGCCGACTTCGCGGGCATTGGTAAAATATTCGCGCATGAAGCGCTCCACGGCCTCCTCGACCGGGCCGGAAGCGTAGCCCATCTTGCGACAGATCTGGGTCTGGAAGTCGAAGGAGAGCGATTCCTGCGCGCGGCCCGCGAGGTAGTGGAGGTGGATGCGGGCGCGCCAGAGAAAGTCCGATGCACGTGAAAACCGCTGGGCGGAGGCGGTATCGAAGAGACCGAGGGAGACATAGCGCTCACCGGAATTGGCATCCTCCAGCACCCCGTCAATCTGGTCGAGAAAGGTCGCGATCCAGTAGAGGACGTGGAGATCGCGCAGGCCGCCTTTGCCTTCCTTGATATTGGGTTCGATCTGGTAGCGGCTATTGCCCTCGCGCGCGTGGCGGGTGTCGCGCTCTTCGAGCTTGGTAGCGATATAAGCGCGGTTGGAGGATTTGCGGGTGAAGGTCTGCAGGCGCTTGCGCAACTCTGTCGATTGCGCGGAGTCGCCCGCGAGATAGCGGAGATCAAGAAGAGCCGTAAGGATGGTCTGATCCTCCTTGGCGAGCGCGATGCACTGTGCGGATGTGCGAACGCTGTGCCCGACCGTGAGGCCAAGGTCCCAGAGGATATAGAGAATGTGCTCGGTGACCTGTTCGACATGGGACGAGGTTTTTTTGTCGGAGGTGAGAAAGAGGAGGTCGAGGTCTGAAAAGGGTGCCATTTCGCCCCTGCCATAGCCGCCGACCGCGCAAAGGGTCAGGAGTTCTGACTGGCTGGGGTTCGGGTTGGGGAAGCGCTGGGTGACCGTGTAGTGCCAGATGGCGCGCAGGATGCAGTCATGGACATCACTGATACGGGCAGCCGCTTCCAGCCCGCCGAGACGTCCGTTCTGAAACTTCAGACGGGTGTCGGCGAGTGCGAGGTCGAGCGTGTCGCGCAAGGTCGCGAGCACACGCTCCCGCGAGGGGTGCGCGTCGGTCAGGGACTCCGTGAGGGCGTCGAGGTCTATGCCGCAAGCGTTCATCCGGAACGCCTAGACGAGTTTGCGGCGGAGGTCGAAGAGCAAGTCGAGGGCTTGGCGCGGGGTCAGATCGTCGGGATCAAGCGCGCGCAGGGCATCCTCGACCGCGCTGGGCGCAGATGCGGGCGGGGGTGCCGGCGTACTTGAAAAGAGCGGGAGTGCACCCAGGGTGTCGGAGCTGTCGTGATCGGCTTCGAGGCGGGTAAGCACTTCGCGGGCGCGCGCGACGGCGGCGGGTGGAAGACCGGCAAGGCGGGCGACCTGCACGCCGTAGGATTTGTCGGCAGGCCCGGGCGCGACATCGTGGAGGAAGACGAGCTCGCCGTTGTGATCCTTGGCGCGCAAGGAGGCATTGGAGGCGGGCTCGAGGCTCGCCACCAAGTCGGTGAGTTCGTGGTAGTGGGTGGCGAACAGGGCGCGGCTTTTGTTGATTTCGACAAGGTGTTCGACGGCGGCCCAGGCGATGGAGAGGCCGTCGAATGTGGCGGTGCCCCGCCCGATCTCATCGAGGATGACCACTGCGCGGGGGCCGGCCTGATTGAGGATGGCGGCGGTCTCGATCATCTCGACCATGAAGGTGGAGCGGCCCGAGGAGAGATCATCCGACGCGCCGACGCGGGAATAGAGAGCGTCCGCGACGCCGATATGGGCAGCGTCGGCGGGCACGAAGAGCCCGGCCTGGGCCATGAGGACGATGAGCGCGGTCTGGCGCAGAAAGGTGGACTTGCCCGCCATGTTCGGCCCGGTGACGAGGGTCAGGCGGGGGGCGGATTCCGCCGCGCCGTCGAGCGTGGTGTCGTTGGGGGTGAAGGGGGCCTCGCCCTGCGCGCGCAATGCCGCCTCCACCACCGGATGACGGCCACGGGTGATGGAGAGTGTGAGGCCTTCATCCACGGTGGGGCGCGTGGCGCGGGCCTCGGTCGCCCAAGCGGCGGAGGCGCTATAGACATCGAGGGCTGCGAAAGCGTGTGCGGTGGCGCGGAGCGGCTCCGCGAGGTCGGTTGTCCGCTCGACCAAGGCGTTGAAGAGTTCGAGCTCAAGCGCGACGGCGCGTTCGGTCGCCGACGCGATCCTGGAGTCGAGCTCTGACAGCTCCGTTGTGGTGAAGCGCACCGAGCTGACGAGAGTCTGGCGATGGATGAAAGGGGAGTCGGTAAGGTTGAGAACGGTCTGTGCGTGGGTGGGCGTGACCTCGACATGATAGCCGAGGACATTGTTGTGCTTGACCTTAAGGGTGGGAACGCCTGCGGTCTCGGCATATTGCGCTTGCAGCCCGGCGATGACGGATTTTGTGTCGGTGGAGAGCGCGCGGAGTTGGTCGAGCGCGGGGCTGTGGCCGTCGCGGATGAACTTGCCGTCGCGCGCGAGCATGGGCGGCGTGTCGCGGATGGCTTGGGTAATATAGCGGGCGAGGCTTGCGAGTCTGGGTTTGTCGGCCAGCGAGAGGGTATTCAGCGCGCTATTTAATTGCGGTGGGAGGTCGGTCTTGGCGGCGAGATCGGCGTTGAGCGCTTCGCCCGCGCTCAAGCTGTGACCGAGGCTGAGGAGGTCGCGGGGGCCGCCGCGACCCAGGGTGAGGCGCGATAGCGCGCGGGCGGCGTCGGGTAGGCCGGAGAGGTGGGTGCGGATGGCGCTGGCGAGCACGGCGTCGTCATGGATAGCGGCGACGGCATCGAGGCGGGAATTGATGGCGGTGACATCCACAAGGGGACGACTGAGACGACGGGCGAGTTCGCGGGCACCGGCCCCGGTCTGGGTGCGGTCGAGGGTCGCCAGGAGAGAGCCCTTGCGGGTATTCTTGAGCGTGGTCGCGATTTCGAGCGAGGCGCGGGTGGCGGGATCGATGGCGAGGACGTCGGTGGCGCAACGCTGCGACGGCGGCGCGAGGCGGACAGGATCGCCCGCTTGGGTCAGGGCGAGGTAATCGATGAGCGCCCCGCAAGCCGCGATCTCTGCCGGGTCGAAGCTGCCGAAGCCGTCGAGCGAGGCGACGTTATAGGCGTCCTTGAGGATACGGGTCGCCGCACGGGGTTCGAACTTGGCGGGGGCGAGCGGGGTGATGGCGGCATGGGTGAGGCCGAGCGCGCCGAGGTCGAGGGTCTCCAGCAGGGTGTCGGGGACGAGGAGCTCCGACGGGCTGAGTGAGCGGATCTCGGTCGCGACGCGCTCATCGGGGAGCGGGCAGACGTGGAAGCTGCCGTCGCTGATGTCGGCCCAGGCCAGCGCGTGGTCCCCTGCCCGCGTCTTCGCGAGAGCGGCGATGAGGTTGGTGGAGCTGGCGTCGAGCAGGGCGTCCTCGGTCAGCGTACCGGGGGTGACGAGACGGACGATTTCGCGGCGGACGACGGATTTGCTGCCGCGTTTTTTGGCTTCTGCCGGGTCTTCAGTCTGTTCGCACACGGCGACGCGAAAGCCTTGGCGGATGAGCTTCTGGAGGTAGGACTCGGAGGCGTGGACGGGCACGCCGCACATGGGGATGTCCGCCCCCGCATGCTTGCCGCGGCGGGTGAGCGCGATGTCGAGTGCTTGAGCCGCGCGGACGGCGTCGTCGAAGAAGAGCTCGTAGAAATCGCCCATGCGGTAAAAGAGGAGCGCGTCCGGGCCGCACTCCTCCTTGATGGCGAGATATTGCGCCATCATGGGGGTGACTTTCTGGGTCTTGCCCGTCTTGGGGTCGATGTTGGCGGGTGCGTTCACGAGGCGACTATAAGCGGAACTGAGGCGCTGTGTGGAGTCAGGTCGTGGCGTCCGCTGTGGGTGCATCCTGCTTGGCCTCTCCGCGCGCAATCGGGGAACCGTAGCGCCAGATAAAGAGGATGAGCGCAACTGCGGGTAGGCCGTAGAGGGCGGTGATGAAGAAGAAGTTCACCGCGCCTACACCGTCATAGAGCGCGCCGGAGAGCCCTGCGATAAGCTTGTTGATGAAAGCGTAGGCCGAGCTGAGCAGGGCGTATTGGGTGGCGGCATATTTGCGGGAGGCGAGCGAGGACATGTAGGCGATGAAGACCGTACCGACAATGCCCACAGCCAAGTTGTCGGCGAGGATGGTGACAAAGATCTTCCAGGTGATTGCGCCTTCCTGAGTGGCGAGCCAGGCGAATGCGCCATTTGTAATGATGGTGAGCACGGCCCCGATCAGCAGCGTCTTCATCATGCCGTAGCGGATGGTCAGCATGCCGCCGAGAAAGGCCCCGGCGATCATGGGCCACGGCCCGAACGTGCCCTGAACGAGGCCGACTTGCGTCTTGGTATAACCGAGGTCGGAATAGAGCGGCTGGGTCATCACGCCCATGGTGAAATCCGACAGACGATAGAGCGTGACGAGCGCGAGGACGGGGATAATCCATTTGCCGAGGCGGATGAAGAGGTCGGTGAAGGGGTCGATGACCGTATCGCGAAAGGATTCCAGAAAACCGGTAGCCGGTTTGCGGGCGGAGGGTTCGGGTTCTTTGATAAAGAGAATGACCAGCGCGACCATGGCCATCATTGCGGCGGTCGCGCCGTAGGTGACCTGCCACGAGGCGATGTCGGCGAGGATAAGGGCATAGCCCGCCGCCATGATCGCGAACCTGTATCCTAATTGATAGACGGCGGCGAGATTTGCCTGTTCCGAGTTCGCACCACTTTCTATGCGCCAGGCATCGACGGAAATGTCGAGCGTCGCTCCGCTATAGGTCAGGATGAACGAGCCGATAATCAGCGGGGTGAGGCTGCCCACGACCGCGGGCGACGGGTTCGCGCTGCCGATGAACAGCATCCCGATGATGGTGCCCGCGACGGCGATCATCATCCAAGAGCGGCGCTGTCCGAGGAGCCGGGTCAGGACGGGGATGCGGGTGCGATCGACCACCGGAGCCCAGAGGAACTTCAGGGCATAGGCAAGGCCGATCCAGTAGAAGAAGCCGATGGTCGCCTTGTCGATCCCAACCTCGCTGAGCCAGCGCGAAAGCTTGGAAAAGAACATCATGAATGGCAGGCCTGAACCGAACCCGAGCAACAGCATGGCGAGCATCTTGGGCTGGGCATAGCTACGCAGGCCCGCGAGCCAGGAGCGCTGGGTCGGCGTAACGGTATCGGCGGAAAGGGGGGTAGCCATGGGGCTCTATGCGCGCAGAGGTGTGATGCGGGCAAGGCGGGAATGTGGTGGGTGTGTGCGGGGTCGGAAGGCTTGCCTTCATCCCTGCCCTGCCCCACCGTTGTCTTATGGAGCGTTCTGCCACCAAGTCCCGGATATTGTCGACGGCGCTGGATCTGTTCAACCTCGAGGGTGAGGGGGAAGTGAGCGCGGTGGATATTGCGTCGGTGATCGGAATTTCGCCGGGCAATCTCTATTACCATTATCGTGGCAAGGAGCCGATGATCGCGGAGCTGTTCGCGGATTTCGAAGCCGAGATCCGGCAGGTGTTGGGCGCGCCGGTGACGCGGCCCCTCGCGATCGCAGATAACTGGATCTATCTCTATATCGTGTTCGAGGAGATCTGGGACTTCCGGTTTTTCTATCGCGATCCGCAGGGGCTCGTGGCGCGTTGTGAGGGGCTTGGCCCGAAATTCGCGCGGCTGTTGGCGCTCAAGGAAAAGACGGCGGAGGCGTTGCTGGCCGAGCTGGAACGGCTGGGCGCGGTGGCGTTCCGGAACGGCGAGCGCGCCGCGCTGGCGCGCCAGCTGGCGCAGCATGTGACGGTGTGGGTGAACTATATCACCCTGCGCGAAGGCACGCCGCCATCGGAACCGAACGAGAAGCGCAAAGTCATCAATGAGGGCGTGCATCAGGCGCTGTTGATAATTGCGCCGCATGTGCAGGACGAGATCTTGTTTGCCGAAGGGCTGGCGGAGACGGCCAGCAACTCTCCTACCTAGGGAGTCGATATGAAGACCATCAAGACGGATTATCTGATTGTCGGCGCGGGGGCGGTAGGCATGGCGTTTGCGGATACGCTGATCAGCGAGACGGAAGCTGACATCGTGATGGTAGATCGTTATCCGGCGCCGGGCGGGCATTGGAACGAGGCCTATCCCTTTGTGACCCTGCATCAGCCGAGTGCGTATTACGGGGTAAATTCGCGGGAGCTCTCGACCGGGTCTCGGGATGTGGTGGGGCTGAACCGGGGGCTCGCGGATCTGGCGAGCGGGGCGGAGGTGATGGCCTATTACGACCGGGTGATGCGCGAGACCCTGTTGCCGAGCGGGCGGGTGCGGTGGTTTCCGATGAGTGAGTATCAGGACGGGGTGTACACGTCACGGCTGACAGGGACGCAGACGAAGGTAGATTTCGGCAAGCGTGTGGATGCGACGTGGCTGAAGACGTCGATTCCAAAGACGCATATGCCGAACTTTACGGTCGCGGACGGTGTGCGGTTTATCCCGCCCAACGACTTGATGGAATTGACTGAGCCCGCGGACGGCTATGTCGTCATCGGGGGTGGCAAGACCGGGATCGATACGGTGTTGTGGCTGCTGGAGGCGGGAGTGGACTCAGGCGCTATCCGATGGGTAATCTCGCTGGACGGCTGGTGGCTTGACCGGGAAAACACTCAGAACCATCCGGATTTCTTTCACGCCGCCATAGGCGCGCAGGCCGAACAGATGGAAGCGATTGCGGTCGCGGACAGCGCGGCTGAGATGTTTCACCGGCTGGAGGCTTGCGGGTATTTTCACCGCTTGGACAAGGATGTGGAGCCGGAGATGTTTCACGCGCCGACGGTTAGCCGGGCGGAGGCGCAAGCACTGCGCGCGGTGAAGGGGATCGTCCGGATGGGCCGGGTGAGCCGGATCGACTTAAATAAAATCGTACTGGATGAGGGTGAGGTGGAGACGACGCCGGGCACTGTGCATGTGGATTGTTCGGCGAGTGCGCTAAAGGCGCGGGAGCCGATCCCGGTGTTTGATGGCGACACCATCACGCCGCAAATGGTGCGCGCCTATCAGCCCGCCTTCAGTGCGGCATTCATTGCGTTCGTCAACGCCAATTATGAGGGCGATGCGGAGAAGAACCGGCTGACGCAAGTCGTGCCGCTGCCTGACAGTCTGGTGGATTACATGCGCCTGACGCGAGCGAATGCGATGAACCAATATGTGTGGGGTCAGGACAAACAGGTCAGGGATTGGATGCGGGCGTCGCGCCTGGACGGGTTCAGCGAGATGGTCGCGGGCGTGCGGGGCGATGCGGACAAGGAAGCCGTGATGGGCAGGATGATGGCGGCAATGATGCCGGCCATGGCCAAGCTGAATGCGTTTCTGGAAGTCGAGTCTCAGTGAAACGCATAAGACTCCAAAACAAAGACCGAAACCCGCGCGCAAGTGTGGCGACGCGTGGGCTCCGGCAATCCCCTCACGCGCGGGGAAAGCTGCAAGGGTGTGAGGTAAACCGCCTCAGCACATAAGTCAGGCATGAGGCGGCTCAGGAGATTTGGCTAGAAGACGAAGTCAGCCGCATCGAGGTCACCGATATTGATGCCCAGCACGAGGATGGAATCACCGCCAAATTCGACCAAGGTGGTCTGACCGGAGACGAAGGTGAAGCTGAGATCGCTGAAGTCGATGCCAAGACCGCTCATGTCGATCAGGTCGTTGCCGTCTTCAAAACCGACAATCACGTCGTCGCCCCAGCCGGTGGCGGAGTAAACGAAGGTGTCGTCGCCGCCCTCGCCGTAGAGACGGTCATCGCCCTGCGCGCCCTCAATGGTGTCATTGCCCGTACCACCATAGATCAGGTCCTGACCGAAGCCGCCCGTGAGCGCGTCATCACCGGAGCGGCCCAGCAGTTTGACCGCAAAGCTGGCATTAGTGGCGTCGAAGGTGTTGTTGCCGGAATTGCCGGAGGCGAACTCGATCTGGCCATGGGTCAGGTCATAGACGGGATTGTCGAGACTGCCTTGGAGGTAAAGCCGGTCAAAACCAGCATCGCCCGTAACATCGGCCACTAGACGGCTACCGATTTCGATGGTCGCGGCATCCTGTGTGATGAGACGATCGTCGCCATCACCACCTTCAAGTCTATCCGCACCCGACCCGCCGTTGAGGAGGTCGTTGCCGCCGTTACCAATCAAAACGTCATCATCTTGCCCGCCGAAGAGCTGATCACCCTCGCCGCCGCCGGCAAGAAAGTCATTTCCACGCTGGCCGAAGAGTTTAACGGAATAGTTCGCGCCCGCCGCGATAAACGCGTCATTGGCGATGTTGCCGTTTGCGAACTCGATACGGCTGCCACTCAGCTCGTAAAGACCGTTATCCGCATAGCCGCGTACGAAGATCTGGTCAAAGCCTGCGCCGCCGTTGATGAAGTCCTCGTTATCGACGAAGAAGCGGTCATCGCCGTCGCCGCCATTAAGCGTATCCGCGCCCTGCAGGCCGTCGATGATGTCGTTGCCGCCATTACCGTTGATGGTGTCGTCGCCGCGCCCACCGGAGATGAAGTCGAAGAAGTCCGAGCCCGTCAGCGTGTCATCGCCGTTATTACCGAAGAGTCGCACGGGCTGGGTATTGCCGTTCTGATCAATGAGATCATCGGCGGTGACGGTCGAGGCATCGAGGTCATCATCGAAGTCCGTGCCGCGCACGAGTTCGACGTTTTGGGCTCCGAGATTTATCACCGCCCCGGCCGTCGAGCTATCGAGTAACGTAACTCGGTCATACCCATCACCACCAAAGGCATTGGTCATGTCTGTGCCGAACAGAAAGTCGTCCCCGGCATTGCCATAGAGGTTAAGGCCCTCGGCATAGAGCTGGTCGCTGAACAAGCTTCCCATGATGCCGTCGATAGAGGTGAAGGTGTCCCCGGCGGCGTCACCTGTGCCGGCCAGCGTTCCCCGGAGGTCTGCGCGCACACCGCTCGAGGCCGTGAAATAGGTTGCGAGATCGAACCCACTGCCGCCATCGATCGTATCGGCACCGGCGCCGCCTTCGATGGCGTTATTGCCGATGCTTCCCGTCAGGACATCGTCGAAGGCCGAGCCCCGCACCGAGGCCCAGTTTGTCAGAACGTCGCCGTCGGCATGGCCGCCGGCGGCGGTCTGGCTGTCGAGGTTGACGCTGACCGCGGCATCCGATCCGGCATAGGACAGGAAGGAGAACAGAAGACCCGTACCGTTTAGTGTGTCGGCACCTGCGCCGCCTTCGAATTCGCCATCCGCGCCGTTGGAGCTGATAGTGTCATCACCTTCACCACCACGCAGGAAGTTCGCGTTCTCGGCATTGCTGCGCGTGGCCGTGCTCCAGTAACTGCCGAGATCGACACCCGTCAGCGTGTCATCACCGCTGCCAGCGATGACTTGCTGGAAATTCAGGACCGTATCGGTGTCGCCATTGGCTTCCTCATAAGTGTTGGTGGACAGATCTACAATCCTGTCGGCCGGGCCAGCTAGTAGACGCAGCGTGTTGAACCCTTCGCCGCCGTCAAATGTCTCGCCCACGGCGTCATTGGTGATGGTCAATGTATCGTCGCCATCCCAGAGGTACATATTTTGGACAATGTTGGTCGTTTCAAAAACGGTGTCATCACCCCTTGTGCCGATCCAGTCGAGATTGGAGCTGCTGCCTTCATCGCGTGGATCGTAGATATACATCTTGACATTGTCATCGCCGGCGACAGTCGATGTGAAGCTGACGGCAACCCGGCCATCGGCAAGCGTGGTCAGGGCCAGATCGCTTTCAAAGCCATTGAAGATCTCGATACGGTCGCCGACGACATTGCCGGTACTGTCATAGCGGGCGAGTTCGACACCTGGCGAGTCTACAAACGGGATGACGTCCTGCCATCCGATCATAAAGCCGCCATCATTGAGCGCGGTGACCGCGGGATTGCGGAGCTCAGCGGAAAAAAAACTGCCTACATTGTTCAGGGCTTCGACGAGTTGGTTGCCGAGCACGACCGTGCCGGCCGCGTCGTAGAGTGTGTAACGGATTTCGGTTGTGTTGGTGCCGTTACCGGGATCGAATTCCTCTTTCCACGCCACGACAAAGCCGCCCCCATCGAGGGAGGTGACCGAAGACGAGGATTCAACAAAATTGCCACCATTATTTGCGCCCGCAACAAAGGCCTTTGACTTCACGACCGCGCCGGCACTGTCATAAATGGCGTAAGACACGTCGAAGTCGCTATCTGTGCTGAATTGGTCGGTCCACGTTACAACGTAGTTTCCATTACCCAGGACCGTCACTTGGGGATCTGTCTGGGCATTGTTAGGTTCGTTTGAGATGACAAATGGCGTGCCGACGGCGTTAGTACCGGGATGGAGGATTACACCATAAATATCTGTATCGCCGGCATTGGCCTGCTCATACACCACCATTGCGGAGGTGGCGCTGCCGACGGAAATCTGGGCATCGGCGAAGTTCGGGACGCCCGAGGCGTTGGAGTCGGCGATGATCGTTCCGGATGAAAGGGCGACGTTCGGGTTGCCGGACGCATCCACGTCCCAGGTCGTGTACCGCAGGCTTGCGTCTGCGGAATTCGTCTCGTCGGTATCGGAATAGACGGCAACGAAGCCGCCATTGGGCAAGGCGTCGATAGAGACATTGGCTTCGTCGTCGGCGTTCCAGCCGCCATTGATGCGGAACTCGCCGCCCACGGGCTCGCCGCGTTCATTATAAAGCTGACCGATGATGTCAGTGCCGACAGCGGCCCCTGCGCCGGTATCGTTATCCGAGGTCCAGGCGACGAGGATGTAGCCGCTTGTGAGGTGGACGACAACGGCGTCGTCCTGGTCGTCAGCCGTTTCGGTGTTGACGTTGATGGGGTCAATCCAGAGTTCGGGCGTAGCAGGCATGGCGTTTCTCACACTTTGGGGTGAAGCAGCTCAGCCGGTTCACACTTTGCACTCACGGCTGTGAGGACATAGGTCAGCCGGCTGAGCACGCGGGAACCGTGGCCGCAAAGAGCCACATTCTCGATGTTTCAGGAGACCCCCCCCACGTGCCCGAAGGCTTCACACGCTTTGTTTATACGTTTTGTTAACGATCACAACAAGCCCCACAAACGTGGTATCTTTTGTCATTTCATGACAAACGACTTGTCATTTCTATCAATTCGGGTGTTTTGGAATTAAGTGCCACGATCCGTCAGGATAGCCGACAGAGGCGCATCAAGGGCGGCGAGCAAGGCCGGTATGTCGATGTGTCGGGCGGAATGCACGGTTGGGTCGGCGCGGTCGGGCAGACCTGCGCGCGCGTAGAGGGCGTCGGTGCGGGCGCAGAGTGTGACGGGGTCGCCGCCCGTCATGACGACGCAGTGGTGCTGGCCGAGGGTGCTGCCGCTTCCATCGGGGTTGGTGGGGCCGGTGGCCCAGCGCTGGGCGGTGCCGACGAGCTTTTTTCCCTCGTGCAGAAGATTGTAGTCGCCGTCGCAGAAGCTGCCCGCGCACGGGCCGATCGCGGTGGGGATGCCGATCGTGGCGAAGCCTTGCTGGAGGGCGGCGCAGAGACGGTCGTAGAAGGGGCGGATGCCGGGATGCTTGGCGTGGTGGGTGAAGAGGGTAAGGTTGAGCGTGCCGGGGCCTTGGGGGACGACGGTGCCGCCCGTGGGACGGATGGCGACATGTTCAGTAATAGGGGGCTCCGAATGGGTGAGCCGATCGAGGCCGATGCGGCGGGCCTCGGAACGCGAGATGCTAAGGCTGCGTTGCGGCACCCAGCCATACCAGGTGGGGGAGGCCTTTCCTTCGCGCATGGCGGAGAGGCGGGCGGACTCCCAGGCATAGGCGTCGGCGAGGGGGCGGCCATGGGTGCGGGGGACGCTCCAATCTGAGTTTGCGGCAGGTGTGGGCGGGAGGTCGGTGAAGTGGGCTTTGAGCATGGGGTGTGTGTGGAAGCGGGAGGTCCCGCATCGGGTGCGGGAACTTGTGGGGGAGTTTGGGAGCCTTTTGGTTTCAGTCCCAATCGCGGCGCTGGAGGCGGAGGATGGGGGTGCCGGTACCGTCGTGGAGGACGAGCTCCACGCGGGGTGGCTCGCCGGAGGTGTGGACGCTGGCGGTGGACTCCAGCGCTTGGGCGAGTGCGGATTCGTGGGCCATGGCGTCGCCCGGACAGGCCATGCGCGTACTCATGATCGGGCCAATGCTCAGGGCTGCGCCGGACTGGGTGTAGCTTGCCGACATCTGGTTGCAGCCGGCGTTGGCGCTGATGCGGCCATCGGTGAAACGCACGAAGCTGTCGGGGCCATAGGTGACGGTATCGGTCGGGCCCCATTCGGAGCCGGAGAGGGTCGTGGGTGTGGGGACGGGGGTCAAGGCGGGCTCCTGTGAGGTACAGGCGGCAAGGAGAAGAGGAAGGAGGAGGGTTCGCATGGGGGGAGTATGGTGGGGTGGGAGGCCGCAGGCAAGGTTGGCTTCCTTCCCCTTGATGGGAAACCGGGCCGCCGGAGCGGGTGGCGCTTCGCTTTAGCGAAGGGTCGGAAGGGGTGAAGGCATTCGAGCAATCAGGTGCGGACGAAGACTCACTCCTTTCACCCCTTCCCCCCTCGCTTCGCTCGGGTACCTTCCCCATCAAGGGGAAGGAAGTTATGTGCGTTAGCGCAATCTATAAGGATCGCCGAGCATGTTGGCGAGGTGGCGACCGTTCTCCGCCAGGGCGGCGGCATCGACGGCGACGCTGTTGCCGCAGGCATTGTGGCGGGCCTGTTCCTGATAATATCCGGCGTTGAAGGCGCGGACGAGCTGGGCGCGGCGGGAGGCGTCGTTCTGGATTTCGAGCTCGATCATGCGCCCGGCATAGTCGCGCCATTTCTGGTCGTCCTGACCGTAGCAGAGCGTGCGGAGATAATGCATCTGGCCGAGGTTCTTGGACAGCGCCTCGACGAGATTGCTCATGGTGACCATGTCGGCCTCGACGCGGAGCTCGGCGGTTTCCTTGGCCTCGAGCGCGGCGCGTTTCTGCTCGCGGGTCTGGGCATTCGCGGTCGTGAATACCATGAGGGCGAGGAGGATGGTGAAAAATCGCGTCACGCGGGAGGGGATAGGGCTTTGCGGCGGCGTTGGAAAGCGGACTCCACAACCGCGAGCGTGGCGGGCCACATGCCGAGACGCCCGGCCTGTGCGAGTGTGAACCAACGCGCGTCAGTGACGTCATCCGCGGCCACGGGATCGCCGGAAGACCACAGACAGAGATAGTCGTGGAGAGTGTAGCCTTTCCCCTCGAATGTGGGGTGAAGGGTGACGAGATGGCTGTGCAGGGTGGCGGTGACGCCCGTTTCCTCTGTGAGTTCGCGCATCGCGCAGGCCTCTGGCGTTTCATCGCGTTCCATGCGCCCGCCCGGCACGCTCCATTCGCCCGCGCGGGGAGGCTGACCCCGGCGGATGAGGAGCACATGATCCCCTTTGAGGCAGATGGCACCTGCGCAGGCGATGGGCGTTATAGGAGTAAGCGACATGGGAGACCTATATGTGTGGTCGAATGGTGCTGCATGCAAATGCGGACGAAATTGCGGAGTATTTTGCGGCGGAAAAGAGCCGGTCCAACCAGCTGCCGCTGATCTGGGAGCCGGATTACAACATCACGCCCGCGCAGGTGCTGCCCGTCTGCGCGCTGGACGGCGAGGGTATGCGCAAGCTGGTGCCGATGCGGTGGGGCCTGCATCCGAGCTGGCAGAAGACGGGGCCGGGCTCGCGACCCCTGTTCAATGCGCGGAGCGAAACGGTGGCGAGCAAGCCGAGTTTCCGGAGCGCGTTCCGGCGCAGGCGGGCGCTGGTGCCGTGCAACGGGTTCTATGAGTGGCAGCGGGAGGAGGTGGACGGCAAGGCTGTGAAGACGCCGTTTTACATCACGGATGCGGAGCGCGAGGTGTTTGCATTCGCGGCGATCTGGGAGATGTGGAACGACCCTGAGGCAGAGGATGACGCGCCGCCGCTCCTGTCGGTGGCGACGCTGACCATGCCGGCGGACGGGGTGATGGCTGAGCTGCACCACCGCCAACCCGTGCGACTGGCGGAAAAGGACTGGGCGGCGTGGCTCGACCCGAAGGTGCGGCTGGACGGCGACGCGGTGATGGACATGGCGCTCCCGAGTGACGGCCTGCGGTTCCACGAGGTCTCGCGCGAGGTGAATTCGGGGCGGGCCTATGGGGCGGGGTTGGTGGAGCCGGTGGGATAGTTACCTTGACCATTAGCTCCGCCCATCCCTGCGCGCTGCGGTTCAGGTTTTCAGGGTGTCGTCCACGGTGTCGGCGGTCTGTTCAGCTTCCACTTTTTCAGGCGGCACGTCGGTGCCGCGGATGTGACGGGGGCGGACGACGGGGGGGATGACGGGGACGTCGACATCGGCGGGGGTGAGGCCGGAGGGCAGGAAATCGGCCATGCTGGCGCCGCGTACGCCGAGGGGGCGGGCGGGGCCGCGCGTGGTGTCGCAGAGGGTCTGGCGCTCCATTTCCGCGTTGAGCTCTGCCCCCAGCAGGACGATGAAGGCGGTGAGGTAGAGCCAGAGCAGGAGGATGATGACGCTGGCGATGGAGCCGTATGTGGCATTGTAATCGCCAAAGGAGGCGACAAACGCCGAGAAGGCGTAGGAGATGGCGAGCCAGAGGACGGTGGCGAGCACGGCACCCGGCCAGAGCCAGCGCTTCTTGGCGGGACGGCGATCCGGGCCGAAGCGGTAGAGGATGAAGGTGGCGGCCCCGAAGACAAGGACCACCGCGACGAAGGGTAAAATGCGGGCGACCTGACGGGCAGTAGCATCCAGTATTTCGAATGGGGTGAAGGCGAGGGTCGCTGGGATGATGACGATGGCGATGAAGGCAGTGGCGAACAGCGCGCCGAGCATGGCGGTGAAGGCGAACGCGGTGAGGTAGAACTTCCAGATCGGGCGGCGTTCGACCTCTCCATAGGCGATGTTGAGCGCGCGCATGAGGGCGCGGATGCCGGCGCCCGCGGAATAGAGCGCGAGGGTGAGGCCGATGACGATGCCAAAGCCCAGACGCTCGCGCGGGGCGTCGAGGACGGCATTGACCTGTTGATCGATGAGCACGCGGGAGTCGGAGGGCAGGAGGGCCGTAGTCTCGTCGATGAGCGTGCGGACTTCCGCCGGGTCGGCGATGAAGCCCCAGAGGGAGAGGCCTGCCGAGAGCAGCGGGAAGATGGCCACGAGCGAGAAGAAGGCCACACCCGCGGCGGCGACAGTGACGTTGTCGGCATTGATCTGCACGAACCAGCGCTTGGCGATCTGCCACCAGTCGCGGGGCGTGAACTCCCAGGGAGCGGAGGCGTAGCAGGGGGTCATGGGGGAGGAACGCGCGAGGGGGCTATTTCGTGACGGGTTTGGATTTGGGCGCAGGTTGGTCGCGGGTGAAGACGTATTCAGTGTCGGTGCTCTGGGTGGCATCGAAGCGGTAGTCGCCATAGTCGAAGTCGCGGGCATGGGTCACGCGGTCGGCGCGGTTATCGACCATGAAGCGGGCGAGCTGGCCGCGGGCGCGCTTGGCGAACATGCCGAGATTGCGGAGCTCCCCGTCTTTGCGCTGCAGGAACTTCGCGGTGACGACCGGGCGGTCGAGGGCCTGTGTGTCGACGGATTTGAAATATTCGTGGGAAGCGAGGTTGAGGACGCTTTCGTCGTCATAGGCGGCGAGGTCTTCGCGCAAGGTGTCGGCGATGGATGTGCCCCAGAAGTCGTAGAGGGACTTTCCGCGCGGAGTCTTGAGCCTGGTACCCATTTCCAGGCGGTGCGGGCGGATGCGGTCGAGCGGGCGGAGGGCGCCGTAGAGGCCGGACAGGATACGCACGCGGTCGTTGGCGTGGCCCATGGCGTCGTCGTCGAGGGAGTCCGCGTCAAAACCCCAATAGGTGTCGCCGTCATAAAGCAGAGCGGCGGGGTGTTCGGCCTGACTGGTGAAGTCGGTGTAGCGGGAGGTGTTGAGCTCGGCGAGACTGTCGGAGAGCTTCATGAGGGATTTGAGCTCGGCGGTGGAGAGGGACTCCGCGACGGTAATTAATTCAACCGTGTCGGCGTGCAGGCGCGGCTGCGTGGTTTTGAGTGCCGTGCGACGCGTCTCGTTCATTTTCTTGGCGGGGGAGAGGAGGATGAGCATGGGGAGGATGTAGGCGGTGCGGGCGGCAATGGGAAGTGCGGCGAAGCGGCTAGATGAGTACGCGCGGGTTCATGAGGCCGTCGGGGTCGAGAGCGGATTTGAGTTTGCGCATGAGGGCGAGTTTGACGGGGTCGGCGCGGGTGGCGAGGTCGTCGCGCTTCATGATGCCGATGCCGTGTTCGGCTGAGATGGAGCCGCCGAGGGAGTCGACGATGTCGAAGACGGCCTCGGATACGGGCTGCCAGTGCTCGAGGAAGGCGGCGGGGTCAGCCCCTTCAGGCTGGGCGATGTTGTAGTGGATATTGCCGTCGCCGAAATGGCCGAAGGCGACGGGGCGGGCGCCGGGGACGAGGGCCTGCACGGCGGCGTCCGCGCGGGTGAGGAAGACGGGAATGCGGTCGAGGGGAACGGTGATGTCCTGCTTGATGGACGCGCCATTGTGTTTCTGGGCGGCGGACATGTTTTCACGCAGGGCGAGGAGGGCGGCGGACTGCGTGTCGGATTGGCTGATCACGGCGTCCTGGGCGACGCCGGCTTCGAAGGCGGCGGTAAGGCGGGTCTCGGCGATGGTTTCGCCTTCTTCGCGTGTCTCCACTTCCCAGTCGATGACGCAGTACCAGGGGTGGGACTCGGTGAAGGGGTCGCGCTGGTTGTCGATGTGGGCGAGGACGAGGTCGAGGCCGATGCGGGGCATGACTTCGAACATGGCAAGCGCGCTGCCGGAGCGGCAGAGATCGAGAAGTTCGAGAGCTTCTTCGGGAGAGTCGACCGCGACCATGGCGCGTTGGATGTGGCCGGGCTTTGGGGAGAGCTTGAGCGACGCGGCGGTGATAATGCCGAGCGTGCCCTCCGCGCCGAGGAAGAGGCGGGAAAGGTCGTAGCCGGTATTGTCCTTGCGCAAGGAGGTGAGCCCGTTGAACACGGTGCCGTCGGCGAGGACGGCTTCGACGCCAAAGACGAGATCGCGGGTGGTGCCGTATTTGAGGACGTGGACGCCGCCGGCATTGGTGGAGAGCACGCCGCCGATGGTGGCTGTGCCCTCGGAGGCGAGGCTGAGGGGGAATTTGCGATTAATGGCGTCGGCGGCGTCCTGCACGGATTGGAGGGTAGCCCCGGCCTCCACCTCGAGGGAGTTGGTGACAGGGTTGGTGTCGCGGATGGCGCTCATCTTGCGTAAGGAGAGGAGGACTTCGCCTTGCGGGGTCTGGCCGCCAACGAGGCCGGTATTGCCGCCTTGAGGGACGATGGCGAGATTGGCATCTGCGCAAAGGCGAACCATCTGCGCGACCTCGCCGGTGGAGGACGGGGTGAGCAGGAGCGGGGTCCGGCCGTGATACTTGTCGCGCCATTCGGTAAGGTACGGGGCGATGATGTCGGGGTCGGTCGTCCACGCTGAAGATGGCAAGGTTGAGGTCAAGGTGGAGACGGGCATGGGGGAGGTATAGCAACCCGGCCCGAGGGAAGGAAGGTAGAGACGAGCCCCGTCGTCAGGCTTCGCAAGCGCGCGGTCCCGGATATGTCGCTAGCGCGACATTCCGGGAATGCGGGAGGTGGAAAGAGACGCAGTCCCGGACGTGATCCGGGATCGCGAGAGGCCGGGCTACCGCTAGCGCCCTCTGGACGCTCTCGCGAGGCGGTCGTTGAGGGCGAGGCCGATGCCGTGGGCGGGGATGGGTGCGATGGCAATGGTGGGATAGTCCGAGGCGTCGGCGGTGCGAAGGGCGGCGTAGAGGCTATGGGCGGCCTCGGTGAGGGTCGTGCCGAGGCTGATCTGGCCGGGAATGTCGCCAAAGCCGATGAGATAGTCCCCTGCCCCGGCAGAGGTCGCATTCAGGCGCAGCGGTTTGGACGGGGCGTAGTGGCGGGTGAGGAGACCGGGGCTGCCGGTCATGGGGCCGGACGCGGTGGGGTCTATGCCGAGGTCGCTGGCGGTGAGACCGCCGGGGCGGAGAATGTGGGCGGAGGTGTCGGTGACGCGCAGCACCGTGGACTCGATGCCGCCAGGGCACGGGCCGCCGTCGAGAATGAGGAGGCCGTCGGGGAACTCACCGAGGACGTGCCGGGCGGTTGTGGGGCTGATATTGCCGGAGCGGTTGGCGCTTGGCATGACGAGGGGGATGGGGATGGCGGCTCTCCAAGAGGCGTCCGGGCAGCGCAGTGCTATGGTGGGGAAGTCGGCATCTGCGCCTGCTGCGAGGTCACTTGCGAGGTCATTGGGCTTTCGGTCGAGGACGAGGGTGAGCGGGCCGGGCCAGACCCGGGCAGCGAGTTCCTGTGCGAGCGGCGGGAGAAGGGCGTAGTCGCCGGCCTGTGCGGGGCTTTGAATGTGGGTGATGAGCGGGTTGGAGGCGGGGCGGCCCTTCAGGGCATAGATGGCGGCGACCGCGTCCGGATTGGTGGCGTCGCCCGCGAGGCCGTAAACCGTTTCGGTCGGAAGCGCGACGAGGCCGCCCTCACGGAGGATGTCGGCGGCGCGGGCATAGCCTTGCGGCGAAGCGGGAATGATTTGCGACGGCATGCGCGCCCTTAGGCCGAACCCTGCGGAAAGTCACTTGAGCCGCTAATGTCCCTTGACCGTCTGGCCCCGCCTCGCGACATACCGCCCATGAGCGAGGGCACGATACATACGCATGTGGAGCCGGTGAAAGCGGGCAAAAGCGACAAGAGCTTTGGCGAGAAGGTCAAGGACGAGCTGAGCTTTTTCGTCAAGCTGATCGCGGTGATGCTGGTGCTGTTCACCTTCGTGTTCGGGCATTTCAAGATCCCGAGCGAGTCCATGCAGCCACAGCTGGAGGTGGGGGATCACCTCTATGCGTCCAAGCATGCTTATGGCTATTCGCGGCACAGCTTGCCTTTTGGCCTGCACCGACTGCCGGTCGGGGACTGGCATATCTTTTCGCGCGTGCCGGAGCGCGGCGATGTGGCGGTGTTCCGCCATCCGGTCACGGAGCTTGTCATGATCAAGCGTGTGGTGGGCCTGCCGGGGGACACGATCGCGATGGTGGATGGGCGGCTGTCGATCAACGGGACGCTGCTGGCGCGGGACAAGACCGAAGACCTGCGCTATCGTGATTTCGCCAACAAGGATGTGGTCGGCGTTGCGGAATATGTCGAGCGCCTGCCGGAGGAAGATGGAGAGCACCTGATCTGGGAGCGCGGCGACGACTGGCCCTATGACGACCGCGGGCCGTGGGTGGTGCCGGAGGGCAAGCTGTTCATGATGGGCGATAATCGCGATTCCAGCATCGACAGCCGCGCGCCGACCGGGCCGGGCTTTGTGCCGTTTGATCACCTGATCGGACGGGCCGAGATGATGGTCTTCAGCTTCAACCGTTGCGATAAGAGCGAGGGCTTGCGGTGCGCGGGCTCACGGTGGTTCAAGCGGCTCTGATTTTGGTGCTACCGCTCCCTGATCGTCCCGCGCTGTCGCGCGGGTTCCTCCACTAAATCCAATCGACGATTGGATTTTGCTGCGCACCGCTCCCTGATCGTCCCGCGCTGTCGCGCGGGTTCCTCCACTAAAT
>Ga0115029_1000644_pt1 | contig 32586 bp, 25 predicted proteins | sample SidtaG_3_FD_87297 | JGI IMG/M metagenome (GOLD analysis project Ga0115029, IMG submission 87297) | Marine algal microbial communities from Sidmouth, United Kingdom - Sidmouth_Asex1 metaG | ecosystem: Host-associated > Algae > Red algae > Unclassified | place: Sidmouth, United Kingdom | collected... | reverse complement strand
TAAAAATAGTCTGCTAAATACTTGTCCGCTAGAGATAAAAAGAGCTTACAATCAGCCTCAATTTCGAAGAAAGGAGAATTGGCTACATTAGTGCGCCAAGCACCAAATTCATGTATGATTATTTCGTCATACTTTGTGATATCTCTTCGTTGCTTATCAGTCGCAGAGCTACGGCTATTCTCCTTCTTCGCGCCTCGATTTATCCCAAAGTATTTAGAAATAACACTATACAGACTTAGTGCTTGGCGCACTGGCTCCCTCGATTAGGTACAGCTGGTCTGCTTGCATTTGTTTGATAGGTATCATATAAAATTCTTTGCAGGTAAGTGTCGCGAACTGCGAAAATATACCCATCGGTAGTACAGAAATTTTAAAATCTTTTGATTTTTTTGGTTTTGCGTACGATAGAATCACAGAAAATCCAGACTGAGCCAACTAAGTAAAGAGCCAATTTCATGAATCATCCATTTTGGGTTTGTCGACTTAACGGAGGCGACTCATCAAGGAAGCCAATTTGGAGATGGATAAAAACGACATAATGAAATGCACCTAGTTGAACAAATGCAGTATGGAATTGCATCACATTTCGTACGATCTATGAAAATTGGATACTGTCAATCGTTTACCAACAACAATAAATTATGAATAAAGAAGCAATAAAAGATGAAATAATCGATCAGCAAAACGAGATTATCGCTGATCTGAAGCAATCTCGCAGTCGGTATGACGAGGTCGCAGATATGGATGAAAATGCAACACATGATCCTGAGGACTTTTCACACCAAAACCAATCTCACGAGCTTAAAAGACGGATTGAAGGTCAAATTAGAATCGCCGAGAACGAATTGCGATACGTAGAGAAGCTGCCCATCTTGAACGATGCGAAGGTTGGACCGGGCGCATTGATCGTCACATCTGGTCCGGCTTTTTATATTAGTATAGCGGCGCAGCCATTTCATATGGAAGGCAAGCAAATCATTTGCTTTTCCATGGATGCACCCATCGCCGGAACAATGGAAGAAAAAAAGGTAGGTGATAAAGTGAAACTTGGAAAGGCTGAATACACTGTCGAGCAGATTCTATAAATAGCTTTAGACGTGAACACATATACCCATGATTTTTAGATTTTTATATTTCCTTAGTATTTTCCTTTGACGATAAGGATGTGTAACTATTCTTGTCCTGGCGATCTCGGATAAAAAGCTAAATGCCAATGGCTAATGGTACGGACATATTGATATCGAGCATCTACGACCTGAAGGAAAATCCAGAATTTATTCATGTCGGGACCAAAAACTTTTCAATCTCCACATAAGGAAGTTGAGTCATTGATAGACTTCTTGTCTCAGAATAATTTTACATCTCTGTATGATGAGGGGAGAATTGGTGATTGAATATAATTGTAATTTTACCCCATGCATAATTCAATTCTGACGAATGCAAAGGGGCATATGATAGCACCTTCATTCCTAGCGGCTAATTTTTTGCAAATCGAAGATGAGGTCAAATGGCTGGAAGTGCCAGAAGTCGACCTGATCCATCTGGATATTATGGATGGCCAATTTGTTCCTAACATTTCATACGGGTTACCCGTCGTTAAAGCCATAGATAGCGTAAGTTCAAAACCGCTAGACGTTCATCTTATGATAGAGCGGCCTGATTTCTACATTGATACTTTTCGAAAAGCAGGTGCTGATATCATTACCGTACATTATGAAGCATGCACACATCTTGATCGTGTTGTCAATCAAATTCGCGAATCAGGGGCACTAGCTGGTGTAGCACTAAATCCGCACACATCGGTTGATTTATTAGATGACGTGCTTGATCAATTAGATCTTGTTTTGATTATGTCTGTTAATCCCGGCTTCGGAGGACAGAAATTTATCAGAAGGGCGTTACATAAGATCGAAAAACTAAAAACTAAAATTTCCAAACGTAACTTAGCGTGTAAGATCGAGGTAGACGGTGGTGTGAGCCCGGCCAATGCGCAAGAAGTACTCAAAGCAGGAGCAGACATACTCGTCGCTGGGAGTGCAATTTTCAAAAGCGATAATCGCGACGAAACCCTGGCCGTGCTAAAGAACATGTCTATATGATCAACTTTCAACAATTCAACATAATCTTTGGTGTACCTCTCATTTTGGTGATTGGCTTATGGGCTAATACCGATGCCGTTTGTCAATCTCAAACAGCTCAAATATTTGGAAAGATATCACAACGCGGTAGCCTGGATCCAGTCGAATTTGCCACGATCGGTATTGCCGGCTCATCGTTCGCAACAGATTCTGATGTTAATGGAACATATAAATTAGAGGTTCCAGCGGGTGATAGTATAACCCTGGAAATCAATCGGGTAGGGTATGAACCTATTTCATATTCGGTCCCACCACTGGCGGTTGGCGATAAGCGATTGATTAATTTTTCATTGAGCGTTGAGAATAGCACGATTGGTATTACCGTACGCGAAAACCGTGTGCAAGATGCGGGTTTGGTCCGTGAAGAAGTGGATCAATTAAAATTACTCCCTTCAGCCTCCGGTAACTTTGAAAGTGTGCTGCCGAGTATTGCACTGGGCACATTCGGTGGTACAGGTGGTGAGTTGACATCTCAATACAATGTTCGTGGTGGGAACTATGATGAAAACCTGGTGTACGTCAATGATTTTGAAATTTACCGGCCACAATTGATCAGTAATAGCCAACAAGAAGGTCTCTCGTTTCCCAATATCAATTTGATCAACAATATTTCATTTTCGAGTGGAGGATTTAAAGCATCCTATGGAGATAAGTTATCCTCCGTGTTAGATATTCAATACAAGCGGCCAGATACGACAGCGGGTTCACTCGAGTTGAGTTTGCTAGGTGCTTCTGGGCACATTGAAGGAAGTTTTGGAAACAAAGAAGGGCGCGTCGGAAAAATCAGATATCTTCTTGGAGCCAGATATAAAACTACTCGATATTTGCTCAATACCTTAGAAACTGAGGGCGAATACAATCCTGATTTTGCTGATGTTCAGGCGTATGTGACATATGATTTTCATAAAAACTGGCAGTTAGCCGCATTAGGTAATTTCAATCGGGCAGTATATCGATTTATCCCAGAATCTCGGACGACTGCGACAGGATTACTCGACTTTGCGCTTTCGCTGAATACTCAATTTGAGGGAAGTGAAAACGATGAATTTACCACGGCGATGACCGGTTTATCTCTAACTTATATTCCCGAACGAAAAAAGAATCCGCTGTTTCTAAAGTTTTTGACATCGAATCACCGCGCTGATGAAAATGAGCGATTTGATATCCTCGGGTTTTATCGATTGAGCCAGATAGATATTGCACCTGGTAGTGAAAATCAAGGCCAAGAACTCGCATTACTCGGATCGGGAACACAACATGAGTACACACGAAATTTTCTGGATTTAAACATTTTTAATGTTCAACACAAAGGTGGACTAGAATTAAATGGAGTTGGTTCTAATCCCAGCACCAACGAATCACATTTCATCGAATGGGGTGTGAAGTATCAACGGGAAGGTATTAGCGATCGATTAAATGAATGGGAGCGGTTAGACTCAGCGGGTTATTCTATTCCATATAATATCGAAGGCTTGTCTGTGCTAGAGGTGGTTAAATCGCAGAATGAACTGGAATCCAATCGATTTACGGTCTTCTTACAAAATACATATACGCGTGCTTATTGGGGACGAACAGAATATCAATTGACTATTGGAGCGCGGGCAAACTATTGGACTGTCAACAAAGAATTGGTCGTCTCTCCTAGAGCTCAAATTTTAATTAAACCACTTGCTTGGAAATCTGATATTTCATTTAAGCTCGCAGGAGGATTATATGCACAAACACCATTTTATCGAGAGCTAAGAAGACTCGATGGTACGCTTAATCGAGATTTGAAAGCGCAGCGATCGATTCATGTCGTGGGTGGTATGACATGTGATTTTTCATGGAAGGCGATGTCAAATCGTGATTTTCGATTTATCGTAGAAGGATATTACAAATCATTGTCCAACCTCGTGTCATATGATGTGGATAATGTGCGGATCCGATATTCTGGCGAAAACGACGCGTCAGGATATGTGACTGGGTTGGATATGCGTATCAATGGAGAATTCGTACCAGGTACAGAAAGTTGGATCAATTTGTCGATTTTACGAGCCCGCGAACGACTTGATGGCATACAGCATACACAATTCAAAGAAGGAGATACTGAACCTCAAGAAGTAAAGTTTGTGCCAAGACCCTCCGACCAGGCTGTCACAATGGCGATGTTTTTTCAAGATCACCTACCTAACAATCCAAACTTTAGAGTACACTTGAATTTCATATGGGGGTCAGGATTACCGTTTGGTGTCAGAGAGAATAATATTGTAACGCGAAATAACTTCAGGTATTCGGCCTATTATCGGGTAGATTTAGGTTTCTCATTATTATTGTGGGACAAATCACGCATAAAAAAGCGGCCTAATCACATACTGAAGTTTAGCCGAAAGTCCTGGATCAGTTTGGACGTATTTAATTTATTAGATGTGGCGAATGATGCGTCTAACACTTGGATAAGAACTATTCTAGACCAGCAGTTTGCCATAAATAACCATTTGACAGGCCGTCGATTAAATGCTCGTTTCCGTATCGAGTTTTAATTTATTCCCATCGAATCAGTGACATTGGCTCTCGATACCATGACTCAATAAAATCAAATTTAATTTCTCCTTGATTTCGATAGATGTCCTGATTTTCAAAAATTAAATAGTATTGCCCACTGACCGGAGCATCAACAACTTTAGGTGCGTGACCTGTTATTCTCCCTAGATAATATGCGATTTGATAAGGCACTACCGGTTGACGGACAATCGTATCGACCGCGCTGTCAATTAAGGGAATAGCAAATTTTTCACCTGGTGTTAATAAATTTATGGGTTGCCCTTTTGAAAAAGTCAGTAGCGAATCTGTCAGTTTTTCGTATTGATAGCGATTACTCCATTCCCCAGATGCTAGTTTAGGCATCACAAACGCACTATACCCAATTCGAATGAGGGCCATGAGAATGATGATGGCAACAATTGTTTTGGATTTTTGAAACCACCAATCTTTTTTTATAATAATCGCAGCAGCTACGACGCTCAGAAATGGAACGAACGGAAATAGATAACGATCACGCACATCAATAAATATCCAATACAATAAAATATTGGCGATAAAATATATCACCGAGAATTGAACGACGTTATTCGAAAAAATGGACTGGCGTAACTTCTTTTGATAAAGCAATAAAAAAGTGATCGACCAAGGCAGTAAAAGCTTAAGGAGAGCCAGAGGCGTTTCGGTTAATTGATTGATAATTGACTTTAATGAAAGTGGTGCGATTTTATCACCGGATTCAACAAAGTGATTGAGCCACCACGTTTGTATGTCCGCATTAAGACTGAATAGATAATAATAAAATGCGAGACCGGATACGCACAAGGCAATTCCGAGAAAATGATGAATATTAAACTGCGCCTTGAGAGATCTGTTCCATATTGACCACGCCAAAAGTCCTAAAAAATGAAAGTGCAATGCGGGTAACCCCTTTGTCATTATCGCAGCGAAAAGACTGCTATATGCGAGATAATAAAATACACGATACCGCAAAGGATCTTTGCCACTATAGAAAATACCAATTGCGTTTAGAAATAAAAACAAGGTGAACGTAAAATCAAGTTCGGCAGAGAATATTCCACTATAATACATGAAGTCAGCACCCGTCAGATAAAGTAAGGCGGTCAAGATTCCGCCTTCGACTTTATGCGATCGCTTCATCCATAAGAACAATAAAATTGCCACGGTAAAATGACAAAGCAAACCAGGCAATCGCATCGCCCATTCTGCGGTTGATCCTGTAACTACACTTGTGGTGGCCATGAGCCAGTTGTGCAGTGGAGGTTTGTTGTAGTAGGTTGTACCATAAAGCTGCGGTACTACCCAATCGCCACTATGAATCATTTCCAATGCAACAGCAGCACGACGGGGTTCTTCTCCGCTCAGTTCGAGATAGCCAAGCCTGAATAGATAGGCAAATAGCAGTAATCCGAATGCAATCAAAATCCATAATCGTGTGGATTTCGTGGCGTAGGTTATATTTGTCCGTTGTGGGCACATTAACGGCATAAAAGTAGTCATAGTCCGCCGGCCTGCTCTTCAGCATCGAACAAAAATTTATGAAGCTATTCGTTAAGATTATAACATTTCCACTGTCAGTGCTCTACTGGATCGTCTTCTTTTCGATTCTATTGATATTTCATGGATTTCAATGGATAGCGTTTAACGTATTTGGATATCAAGCACATAAAAAAGTGGTGGACGTTATGAATCTTTTTTTGCTCAAATCGCTTTTGCTGGTTGGTGTGAATTACAAGTTCAAAGGGGTTAAGCATGACAAATCAGAACGACCAGTCATCATCATTTCGAATCATCAAAGTATGTTTGATATTCCCCCAATCATTTGGTATTTCAGAAAATTTCACCCTAAGTTTATCGCCAAAGAAGAACTTGGACGAGGTGTTCCAGGTATTTCCTATAATCTCAGGCATGGGGGAAGTGTGATGATAGATCGAGGTAATCGGCTCAGTGCCATGAAAGCTATCGTGACTATCGGTCGATACATAAATGAAACATTTAGATCGGTGGTCATTTTTCCTGAAGGGACCCGGTCCGTTGATGGTCGAGTGAAAGAATGGAAGTACGGTGGATTAATCACGCTATTCAAGACATCCCCCGATGCAAAAATTATTCCCGTGACTATTGATGGAAGTTGGAAAATTTTAAAAAATAAAGGCTGGCCAGTACCTTTTGGATTTACAGTAACGTGCACAGCTCACCCTGCGTTGGATATCGATCACAGTGATGTGCCTCAATTTATAGAACGGCTCAAGCAGATTGTGGAAGCACCATTGACGACGTAAATTAAATTGTGAGTCTTTAAAATTCGGTTTAATTGAAGTGATAAAGGTTCGACATATCCTTGTATGGGGTGACAAACTACTCAAAATGCTTAAAAAGGACGGATGGAAAGAGATTCGTCAAAAAGGAAGTCACAAAATTCTCAGAAAGGAAAGTAGTTCTGAAACAATTGTATTTCCCTATCACGGAGGGAAGGAAATACCAACCGGCATTGCAAATGGAATAATGAAACAAGCGGGTTTAAAATGAAAACATACAAATTAATAGTTGAGAAAAACCGATATGGCTATTGGAGTCAAATTCAGAAAATCCCATCAGTATTTAGCTCTGGTGAATCAATGGCCGAACTACTGGAAAATACAGAGGAGGCTGTCGAACTTTATTTTGAGATGAATGAAGAAGTCGTACCAAAATTCAAATTCGAGTTGGTCATGGATATTCAGGAAATCTTTAAGGTCAATGAATACATCAACATCACAAGTTTCGCAAAACGAATAGGAATGAACTCAAGTTTACTTAGGCAGTACTCAAAAGGAATAAAATATCCAAGTCTGAAACAAGTATCAAAAATTAAGCAAATAGGTAAAGAACTTTCAAAAACAGAATTACAACCAGCATAAAAACTGCCGACCCATAACAGGTGGTATGACATCATCCTATTGTGCCCCAGGCGCAACACGCGATAGGTATGTCACCAGACCGGAATTAACTCACGAACTAGTCGTTTGGGTCATGATCGATATGAACTCACGCTATAAAATGACATGATTTTCTTTTTTGAAATTGTCGGCCATATGCATGAGCGGTATTTCAATGAAAAAAGTCGTGCCTATATTTTGTGTTGTTTCGAAGTAAATCTTTCCATTAAATGACTCCACAATATTGGCACAAATAGCCAGCCCTAAACCTGTCCCTGAATTTTTCGATGTAAAGTTTGGCTGGAATACTTTATCTTGAATAGCTTCAGGAATTCCGGTGCCATTATCCTTTACTTTAATTATAGCATTTTCTTCATCTTTATAGACATGAATTTCTATGCTTCCCCGGCGCTCATTTGGTATGGCTTGAATTGCATTTTTTAATAAATTAATCAATACGCGAGACATGTAGTGGTGATCGCCGAAGACGTATATTTCATCTATAGGAATATAAAGGTTGATATCCATGTCTTCACGCTTTCGGAAAAGATCATGGACCGATGAAGCGACTTCATTTAATACGACACGTTTGTTTTCTGGTGTGGGCATCTTCGCAAAATTTGAAAATTCAGATGCGATGTGAGCCAGGTTATCAATCTGTTCTAAAAGAGTCTTACCGATTCCGTCAATCAGTTCTTGTGCGCGCTCAGGATCTCTCTTTGCGGCCATCTGCATATGTTGCAAACTGAGTTTCATTGGAGTGAGCGGATTTTTGATTTCATGCGCGACTTGCTTTGCCATTTCTCGCCAGGCTAATTCTCGCTCAGTCATGGTCAACGTGTTTACACTGTCCTCGATTTTGGCGATCATACGATTGTAGTCATTAATCAATTGACCTAGTTCGTCGTTAGAATGCCAGTCAATAGGTTCATTACTTCTACCAATTTTTACCGACGAAAATTTTTCTCTTAACTTTAATAATGGGCGCGTGATCGTATCGGAGAATGTCAGTGCAATCGAAGAAGCCACGACGAACAAGAAAATATAGACATTTAATAATGTGCCTAATAAATTATTTATAAAATAGTCGTCGGACGAATCAGCTTGGTTTTCAGTTACACTCACAACGACGTTCGATTTATTAAATGGCATTCGTTGGAATGCACCAGACCAATTTTGATAATTTACCAATGCGATACCTTCTGTACTCGACGTAGAGCTATTATTTGTCAAACTTTTTGGTGCTAATTTGAATATTGAGTTCTGAGACTCGGATAAGAGTTTGCCGGAGGTGCCATATATATTGTATTGGACATTGTTTTCGGTGTATGAGTTTACGCTTGAAAGAGATGTGGTAGAATCTGCACTATTGACAAGTCGATCTCGGAGAAATTGCAGTCCTAAGCGCTGCTTTTCGGTTAACACACTTGGCTCATCTGTCCTGAAATCCCGTAGATAAAACGATGTCACAGCAAAGACTGTAGCGAATGATAGGATGAGCACGCCTAAAATCACATATTGAATACGCCGACGGATACTTTGCCCTTTAGCTAGCCGCAAGCGCCAACCGTCCGGTATAAACTTAAAAAACACATTCAATAAAAAAATCAGGGAAATGACAAGCGCCAACGATGTAAATAAAAATGAGAAAAGAGAAATAAATTGAATGACTCGATCTTGTTTTTTACTCACCATCACAAATATGCCAGGAGAATGGCGGTATACAAACGCGCGATATATTTTATTTGATATTTTTTTAATCTGCTTAATTGATGGAATGGATTTATCTTGCATATCGTGTAGCGGAGGGGAACCACTTTGCATGACAGGAACATATCCATCAAAAATAGCCCAATCATAATTTTCGCTATTTGCCACACTTGAGATAGAGAATTGATCGTCAGTTTGATAAGAAATCGCTAATTGCTCCGCTAGATCTTGACCTTTCTGATAGTAAGCAATAGAATTATCGGCATATAAAAGAGCTGTTGTGCCTGATGCGATAGTGACGAGCCACAAAACGAGCCAGCTTATTGATTTGCGCTGCGTTTCTACAAATAAATCCATGAGAATAAGTATGGACAATACCAAAATGTAAAATCCAAAAGCAGATACATGTAATGAAAATTTTAAAAAAATCGGAAATGTAATCAGCGTCGCAATGAAAAATGCCATGATGCGCTGATCTAACTTCGCACCGGTCTTCGCCAATATTTTAATCAGCAGATAACTGAGGAAAAATAGTGAACTTATAAAAAGCAAGATGCTCAAAATGAAAATATGTGTGTTCCAGTCGAGAACATATATTTTATCGAATTGGAAAGCTATAGTTGAGAAAACAACGACACGTTTTACGACATACACAAATGATAGTATGCTCGCCATTACCAATAAATACCCAGAAATAAGTAGGCCCCAACGTTTTATCGAATCATATTTTCGAAACTTTCTTGACTCAAAAGATTTGAATAAAAAGATGGTTATAAAGAAAAAGAGTAGCATGTTTAAAAAGAGCTCGCCGAGTGATGGACTCAATACAGATGATCGTAGTTGATTTCTGAAGATTTCATGCTTGGCTACCGATTGGGAAATCATTGGTAAACTAAAGAGCAATCGGATGGCGATAAGTAAAAGGACTACAATTGCCGATCCTGCCATAATGCCAAATGTTCTGATTGTCGCATCTGAGCATTTTAGGGTAAGAACGAATAAGACAAGTAGCCCTAAAAGCAGGAAAAGTAAATTTCTTGTACTCAGTGATCGATTCACTTGAATATCCAACAGCCAATTGTCAGTCGAGGCATCGAGTTCAGGAGCAATCGTGTAAGCAGCATACTGAAATGATTCGCCGATGTGATCACACAGAAACTGTCGTTGCTTCTGGGCTGAACTAAATTTCACAGGCACATATATGCGCATACGTTTTTTATCTCGAGAGATGTAAGTTGTCCCTTCAACGGTCAACTGGTCTTGTTGTTGATCGGGGTTAATGATCATTGCCGCGTGATTCCAATTCGCATTACGACCAAGTGAATCCTTTGTAAATACGGGAATTGACATATTCTCAATGCAATCCGGATCATCGCAATCTTCTGCCACTAAGACTTGCTCGGCCACATAGCGATTAAATCGCTCTTTGAAAGTGGCTGTATCGTCCTGATCTCCATTTGTGCAACTTGAGAGTGTGCCCAGTAAACAAACCATAGTCAGCATGATGCACCTATGTCGACCGACGAAGCCAAGCCATCGACCGAAGTTGATTTCATCACCATTTAAATGAACACTACTGTTTGCCATTGATTACAAAAATAGTTAATATGTACGGATATTCTATATCAGCACCTTAAAGAGAATTTGACTCATCTTGATCAAATAATGGGATCGACCGGCTTAATGGCTCATGGGAAAGACTTCTCGCGTCGATGAAATTGCATATTTTTGAAGTTGCATTGATGACTTCATCGCTTTGATCAACTTTGGTTGATGAAAGAGGAAAGTCCGGACAGCGCAGTGTATCGTACCGCGTAATCAACGGGGGCCGCCTTCGGGTGGTCACAGAAAGTGTCACAGAAAGCTATACCGTCACGCCTTGGCGTGATAAGGGTGAAAACGTGCGGTAAGAGCGCACGCGTGTTTAAAGTAATTTGATCATGGGATAAACCTTGCGAGCTGAAATGTCATGTACATTACGGTTTTTTATCATGAAAAAGAAGAGTTACGCGCTCAAGATTTGATTGTGATATCAAATCACCGTAAGGGGTAGGCAGATTAGATAAATGATGAAGTTTGCTTCGGCAAAAACAGAATCCGGCTTACGTTCAATGTATTTTTTATTTGCTCATTATGCATCAAAAAAAAACGACATCCGCAAAAGTGAATGTCGTTTTTTTTATTCTTGATCGAAACTATTCTATTCAATAATTTCAGAATCGGCGTCGTCAAAACGAAACCGCAATGTAAATCGTATCGTATTATTTAATGGATTTTGTCTACCGTTTGCATTGATTAAATATGCTAAATCAATACCGAATACTTGATATTTAATTCCAACACCGAGTGTAAAATGCTGACGATTACCTTTCGCTTGTGCTTCGTGGAAATATCCTGCACGTAGCGCAAACTGCTCGTTGTATAAATACTCGGCGCCTACCGCCCATGTGATTTCTTTAAATTCTTCTTCTCCACCTGCCGGTGCGTCTCCAAACGAAGAGAATATTCCTTCAATGACTCCTTGCTCGCGAAAATCAGCAATACCATTGTTATCTGCGTCTTCACCAGATGGAGTAGGGACTAGTAATTTATTAAATTCTGTATTAAGAGATAGTTTATTAAATGCGTCTAATTCCATTTGGTAAGAAGCACCCAGACTTAAATTTGTCGGTATAAAATCGCCTGGATTATTTGGTGAGTCTGTATAGGCAATCTTACTCCCAATATTAGTGATAGCCAAACCAATATTCAAATCAGACGTGGCGCTCACATCAGTTGTATAAAACATGGTGAGATCTACTGCACCGGCCGTACCAGTTTTAATATCGATGTTATTGACAACTTGACCTCCTGCCAAATCAGAAAATATAAATCGACCTGTAACACCAAGTGATAGTTTCTCACCTAATTTTCTGGCGTAAGCAACAGAAACGTCAAGTTCATTCGGTTTGCCAATACCTTGATTTTCACCATTGGAATTAGTAAACTGAATTTCACCCATATTAAAGTAGCGAAGGCTTGCACTGACAGATTGCAGGTCATCAATTTTGAGATAACCAGCGATTGACACCAAGTAAATATCTCTCACCAGATCACGCAACCAAGGGGTATAGTTCAGCGCAACATCGCCTTTGTTCTCAGCAAATGCCAGTTTCGCAGCATTATAAAATATAGAATTGGCGTCTGGCGAAATCGCATTTCCAATATCACCCATTCCCCCCGTACGGGCATCTTGAATGATTTGAAGGAATGGAACAGCCGTTTGAACCGCATTAGGACAATCAGGTCCGACAAATTCTCCGTTTATCGCATCATATGTGCATTGAGCAGAGACCAATTGAGTGATGGCGAGAAATCCGGCTATTGCCAAAAGACGCAGGTGTAGATGTATCATATATAAGAGTAAATTTTTAAAAAGTTCGCAAATATAACGCTAGTTATATGACTTTATGTTTTACAAACCGTGATATTATTAAGGTCTTGTTAAAATTAACACCATTTAATCAATTAAAACAATCTTTCCGCCAGGTGCAGAGGCCGACTCTGTGTCGCCAGAGGCAGACGTTGCGCTTGCCATGATCTTATAATAATACACCCCAGGTGTCAAGACTTGGCCATGATAGCCAACTCGATTCCACGATACGTTTTCTATGGCATTGCCACCCGTAGTGACTGCTGATTGAATCTCAGAAACCACTCGACCAAACTGATCGTAGATCTCAATGGAAACGTCAACAGGCGCATAGCTCAATTGATGCGTGAAGCCAAATTGCACGTCTTCCGTAGCTGGATTTGGTGACACAGTGATGTTTTCAAGCACATTGATTTTACCCTGCTCGACAATAAAAGTTATTGTCTTTTCCGCTGAGTTATTGGCGACATCCCAAACGCGAACGCGCAATGTATGCTCCCCATCTTCTAAATCAGTAAATGGATATGTGATCACACCGTCGGTAAAGGAGTTAGGCTTCGCTTCGTAATAATCATTCATAATAATTTGATTAGGCAAGTCGCCGTCCAAAACAGCTATCATTTCATGGCCAATAGACGTATTGCTCAGGTTGATTCCTAAATCATCACCTACATTGGCGATTAAAACAGGGTCAGGTCCGACAACGCCTCCGTCAACAAAGAATTCATTGTTGAGAAATAAGTCGATCGTTGGCGGAATATCATCTTCCAATACTTCCGATGATGTGCCACCGATATAGAATTTATCGTAATATCCGCTTGCTTCTTTTTGCGAGGTTGGCTCTGACGCATATAAACTTATGCGACCTCGACCATATGTATAATCAATGTCTTTCGGGACACGGAATTGAACTTCAAATTTACCATTGACAACAGTTGTACTACCTTTAAAAATAACTGCATCGTAAGCTTTGTAGGTCGCCTCGCGGCTTCGGCTATCATTTTCGAGTGTGCGATTTGTTTTGGCTTTGTCCATTACTTTGACTTGCAATGTTCCATTAAAATCGCTCGCAATTTCGCCATCAAATCCTAGAATATCTCCTGAAAAAGTCACTGCATCCAATGCATGTATTGTGTCTGACAGACTTCCGGCTGGCTGACCTTGAAACTGAGAAACAATGGCTGTATATTCTGGAATAGATAATATAAATCCAGGGTCGCCGATTAGTGCAAACTTTCTCGCATTTTCGCCAAGGGTGTCACTGCGGCGAAGATTTTTTCCACGTCTGACGATCTCGCCCATACGCAGATACTGGTCATCTTCTTTTTCATACATAAATTCAAAAATCGAATTGACCAGTCGCTCATTTGATGAAATACCTACAGCACGTGTTGTGCTCACTAAACCGATACTGCCACCGTTTGGATTTAAAAATGTCAGTTCACCACCTGATTTTTCGCCGGCGTCGTCATAACCGGTAAACGTACATGTCGCTGTAATAAAAAATGGAAGTCGTTTAGCATTTGTCCACGATAAAATATCCTGAATTTCCAACACGCGTTCTTGCGCCCAACCATTCGGACCACCGTGCCCAAAATAATTTACAAGCAGCGCACCTTGAAACATGTAGTCATTTAATCGCTGTTTTGCTTCAGGGTATCTGTCATCACCAGTTGTCGACCGCTGTTCGAAAGCGTCGAGATATACTTTTCTTAAATTAAACTCTGGCCGATCGACGTTGATACGTGAAGAGAGGCTTTCAGATTGATTGAAGTGTTGGTTCCCATCTTCATCGTCACCAACGAGAATGAAATTATTTTTCCAGTCCCCATGAAATGATTTATCGGTATCGTAGGCTATTAATTTATTGACCACCGTATTTGCTTCTTGTACGCTTCCTACTGGCAGCCGGCCAATGGCGACATCTAACTCACCTTGAAGATTTCCACCTTCATTATCACTTAATAAAGCATAGAAATCATCAGAAGGAAACCCTCTGATTGGACTCAGACTTATATCTGTTTGATAGCAAGGAATATAATTGTCTTTTGATAGTTCCGCATCCAATCCGCGATAGTCATAGCTGGCGTCTCCCATAAAGCACAAGTAATTAAATATACCCGAACGCTTAAATAACATGCGCGCAAAATCACGTATCGCTACAGGATCTTTCGAACCACCTGCAAACTCATTAAATACTGTTTCTACATCAATTAAATATACATTGAGTCCATCAAAACTTGAACGATGCTCTGCTAATCGTTCCGCAGCTTCTTTAAAGTTCTTATGGTATAATAAAACATATTCCGCATCCATTATTCCATGTATATTTTGCGGCTCTATTTTTTTATTATACGCAGGAGTAGGAAAGTTTTCAGTAGGATCAAACGCCACTAATTCTTCTCCAAGTGGTGCAGTAACTGAAAATTTTTGACCTGCATAAGATCCATTCAGGCGTTGGACATTAAATGGATTATGTACATTCCATACACGTATGTTCGAATTATTCGATTGAATCTGATAATTAGCCATTCCATTTCCGAGTCTCCGAAAATTAAATGTCGTGCCTTCATAAATTAAATGCTTCCGGCTTTCCATCGAAATAAAATCCAACCAACTGCGATATATACTGGCACCAGAAAAAACTTCAATATCGATAGATGGTATTCCGGTGGAGGATGAAAATGTATGTGTTCTTAATAAAGATCGATGACGCGCATAATCACTATATGCTTGGAAAATGCTGGTGCTAGGAACGGTCGTCGTCGAAACAGCATCGCCGATATGAAGCGCTATTGAAGATGAACTCGTGGAACGAACGGCCATATCTACACGAAATTCCATTTCACTACCATCGACAATATTTTTCAAATCAAATTTATCGATCATGCTTTGGCGACGATCACCAGAAAATTCCTCTCCATACCATTTCTTACCTGAACCCTGTGTTCCAAAATTCTTACCTAATAAATTAACAATGTCATTGTCATATTTTTCATAGTCATCAAACTGCGAAACAGTAGCTTGACCACCCGTTAGGTTAACGTCTCTGATGAAATTGGTTGGCGCGCGATTGACATTTATGAAATAAAAGTTTCGTAGCTCGTAGTAATTATTTTCAAGTTTAAAGTTTTCTTGATCTTCATAAGTAAGCAATCGAGGACCTTCTCCATAAAATAAGAAATACTCATCGGCCGAGAATACATTGTCATCATTACCGACGAACATCATCGGTATTTCATTCAAATCATCTACGCGATCATCAGCGATGACCTCAGGCACCGTGCCTCCGCGATTGCCAAACAGCGATATCGTCTTGGGATTGATTGCTCCAATATCAGGAATGGTGCTAAAAAACGCAGGCGTTAATTTGTGTATCCCGTTGGTCTCCACTGATATTTTATGAAAATTACCTTCATTGAGAACAGATGTCGACTTATATTGCGCTGAGCAAAATAGCGTACCAAGAGATAAGAGCATGACTAAAAAAGTGCGAAATTGCGTCATAAAGCCTGATTTAATAAAATTGAATGATCTGTCGTTTGATATAGCAGATGGTTGTTTCTAAACGTTACACAATACATGAATAGAATCCCCAAAGCATTGTTCACTTTTCCTCTTACTATAAACGTTGTATTTATAGCTACTGGTTTGGTTAGTATGCTTTTAACGCTTCCCGGGTTGGCTCAAGATCCGGTTTTTTCGAGATTTACTGCTAATCCGCAAAGTGAGAACCCCGCATTCACTGGTGGTAGTCGCAACACTGACGCGTATGTTATATACCGTAACCAATTTCCATCCTTGGCAACCAACTATATCACTTATGCGCTGGGTGCGAGTACCTTCATCGACGATTTGAATAGTGGCTTTGGACTCTCGGTCCTACATGATGATAGTGCTGATGGTCTATATCAGACGTCTTCAGCAACGATAAATTATTCTTATAGGCTGCAGTTGTTTAACGGTGCATATGTCAATGCTGGCTTATCTCTCGGAGTTGGTAGAACAGAGGTTGACTTCAATCGGCTGATATTTTTGGATCAAATTGATGCCGTAACTGGACCTATATCATCCGGTGGCCTGCCATTCCCTACGGAAGAACTGTTTCCACAAGAAGATTTCGTTAACTACTTGGACTTGGGAGCGGGTTTTCTCTTTTACTCAGACCAATTATACGTTGGAGCGTCATTCAACCATTTGAATAATCCTGCGAATGACTTTCTCGTTAATGAGTTTGAAACTAGCAATGGGGTTGACGGCTTACCATTGCGGTGGTCGATCAATGCTGGATATACCATCCCGTTGATCGAGGGACGTCGCAAGACGATTCTATCTATTCATCCAAGCTTACTGTATACGCGTCAACGTGATTTTGGGCAGTTGAACGCTGGATTTTTTGCAAAATATAAAATTCTTGACGTTGGGTTGACCGCCAGGCTATCAGGAACTACACCTGATGCGATTATAGCCTCTGTCGGAGTTAAATTTGGTGCAGCCAGTCTATACTATGCATATGATTTCACGATTTCAAAACTCGCTTCACTAAGCGGCGGTGCCCACGAAATCGGGCTTTCAACACGGATTGGTCCTATCAAAGAGGCCGAAGTGAGTTGTTTTGACTTGTTTCGGTGAGGTTAATTTTTCGAGATTGTTTTGAGGTCAAGACGAAATAAGCACATATCCTTAATTCATGGATATTGCACACGTATTTCGTTCGTTTAAAATTCCATTCTACACAATAATACATCACCGTAAATCGATTTATAAAAGTATATTTGCGCACATCATAAATCTGATATATTAAAATATGAAGTTGAATAGATTATTCATGTTACTTGTTCTCGTGGCTACTGTAGCCATAACGAGTTGTAAAAAAGATCAAGGACGCTCTGATGCCACAGGCTGGAAATATGGCGATCAAGAATGGGGTGGATTTGAAAAAGCGGACTTTCAGGATCAGCTTACAGGGCCCAATCTTGTGATCATTCCAGGTGGAACCTTCACCATGGGACAGACCGGGGAAGATGTCACTTTTGAATGGGACAACGTACCACGTCGTGTGACGGTAACTAGTTTTTATATGGACGAAACGGAAGTATCTAATATTAACTACCGTGAGTACCTCTACGATCTAAGTCGATACTATGGTGCAACTGTACCTGAGGTTTATAGAAATGCACTTCCTGATACATTGGTATGGCGTGAAGAGCTTGCATTTAATGAGCCTTTAGTGCAGACCTATCTTCGATTTCCTGCATTTGATGACTATCCTGTTGTCGGTGTGAACTGGGAGCAAGCAAACGACTACTGCACCTGGAGATCTAATAAAGTCAATGAGATGATTCTCATCGAAAAAGGAATTTTAAATCCAAATCCTGAACAGAAAGGCTCAGACGTTTTTGATACAAAAGCTTATTTGGCAGGTCAGTACGAAGGGAGTGTAAGAAAAGGACTTGAAGGTTCAGATGGTGAACCACGACGTGTGCGATTTGAGGATGGAATCATGCTGCCAGAATATAGATTGCCGACTGAGGCTGAGTGGGAATATGCTGCTCTTGCCCTTCAAGGTAATGCTGCAGAAAATGGCGATGAGCTTATCACTGATCGTAGAATCTATCCATGGGCTGGAAATACCGCACGATATAAAATCCGTGATAAGTATCAAGGTCGCATGTTGGCTAACTTCAAAAGAGGCCGTGGTGACTACATGGGTGTTTCTGCTAACCTGAATGATCAGGCGGCCGTGCCAGGAAATGTTCGTGCTAATTATCCTAATGATTTTGGACTCTATAACATGGGTGGAAATGTGAGCGAATGGGTGAAAGACGTTTATCGCCCAATGACTACACAGGATGCACGTGATGTTGAAAATCAGGATTTGAATCCATTTCGTGGAAATCAATTCAAAGAGTTGGTTGTCGATGAAGATGGTAAACCTGTTGCTAAAGATTCATTGGGTCGATTACAGTATCGCATGGTGGCTGATTCAACTTTAGAAGATCGCCGCAACTATCGCAAAAGCGACTTGCGTAACTATGGTGACGGTGATGATCCAGAAACTGTATCTTATGATTATGGTAAGCATTCGTTGATCAACGACGAGTCACGCGTTATCAAGGGTGGATCATGGTCAGACCGATTGTACTGGTTGCAACCAGGAACAAGAAGATTCTTTCCGCAGGATGCAGCTAGTAATACAATTGGTTTCCGCTGCGCGATGATACGGATTGGAGGAGCAAATCCAGATAATCCACTTGGTGATGGCAACGAATTTAAAGCTCGTAAGAAAAAGACAAAGCGACGATATAATTAATCGTCTTCAACAAAATACATACGGAATCCTCGCCTCGGCGGGGATTTCTTATTTTAACATGGACATGAATACTGTAATCGAAAAACTTTATGACGCTTTTCTGGCCTCCAAAGGTGTAGTAACCGACAGCAGAAAAGAGGTCGAAGGATACATTTTTTTTGCTCTGAAAGGCGAGACTTTCGATGGAAACGCGTATGTGTTAGATGTTTTAAAACGGAATGCGGCATGGGCCGTCAGCGAAGATCGCGCTCTTGCTGATGCATATCCAAATATTTTCATCGTAAATGATGTACTTGAATCGTTGCAACAAATGGCAACGCTTCATAGAACCAAACTGAACAAGCCGGTCATTGCCATTACAGGCTCCAACGGGAAAACCACCACCAAAGAGCTCGTGTATCGCGTCTTGGCGCAGAAGTACAATATGCTCGCTACTGAAGGAAATTTCAATAATCTCATTGGTGTACCGTTAACACTGCTTCGGGCTACTTCAGATCATGATATGTTATTGATAGAAATGGGTTCGAATGCCGCCGGTGAAATTGCTGCGTTGGCAGACATTGCATTACCTGATTATGGGCTAGTTACGAATATCGGAGGGGCACATCTTGAAGGATTTGGAGATTTGACAGGCGTTTTAAATGAAAAAACAAGCCTATACCGGAAGGTGCTTGATCGCAAGGGACAGATTTTTGTTTCTAACGATGAAAAGCCATTGGCCGATTGGGCAAATCTAATTCAACAAAGAATTTCATTCCATCAAACGACAGAATTAGATTTAAATTCCGAGGATATGCCGAATGGTGTAGCCATTTCATCGACGGTACCCTCGATAAAAGGCAAATTCTTTATCGATAAAGAACAACATAGGTTTGAATCAAGTTTGATGGGAATTCACAATGCTAAAAATTGTATTGCTGCTATTGCGATTGGTAAGCATTTTAATGCATCAGGAAACCAAATAAAAGAGGGTATCGAAAGTTATAGACCGACCAACAATAGATCACAGATTATACATCAAGATGGAAATACAATATTGTTAGATGCTTACAATGCTAATCCTTCGAGTATGAAAAGCACGCTTGATGTTGTTGACGATTGGAAAGCCGAGATCAAGGTGTTGATACTTGGTGACATGAAGGAGCTTGGTGATGTGTCTGCTTCTGCTCATCGGGAACTAGTCGATCGTGTTCAACAGATGGAAGTAGATCACTATTATTTTGTTGGTGAAGAATTGGCAAAAGTCCATCCAAACGCATTTCAATCAACCACCGATCTTATTGATTTTTTCAGATCGGAGAAACCCAACTGGAACGAAGCTTTCATCGCAATAAAAGGGTCTCGGAGCATTGGATTGGAAGAGATTCTAGCTTATCTATAATTGTCACTTATTAGGCCATCACCCATATACATCCAGGAGTTCAAGCAGTCTTTGTGACAACTCGCCTTTCTTTGCCAATTCATAATCCCGAGGAGAACAGGGGAGAGGTTTAGCATCCAAATTGATCGAAGCAGTTACCCACCATCGATCTGTAATAGAACTTTTATGAAATGTCAATGGTATGTCAAGGCGATCAAACTCCACCACATATGTTTGCATAGGTGATGTATCGATCGGAAAGCCCTCTTTTCGCTGCTCCATGCCATCCGTGAAATACCAGAGCATTTGAGCGATAAGATCTGCTGTTACATTGCGCACATCATGCTCAGGTGTGTAATTATAAATCCAAAACAATCGAAGCTTATTGGCTTGGCCGGCATATTTGGCTAGATGACAACATTCTTCAGAATTTAATCCACTCGTACTGGGATCAGACTGACCGGGCGCATCAGCAAAACGCACGGCGTTAAAGTCAAAGAAACAACAATCCGCATGGCGCATGAGTGGTTCTGACTCGCCGAAATATGAACGTAATTCTCCCAATCTCAAGGCCGTTAAGTTCTTACTCTTCATCAAGTGTGAAGGTTTGCTCCTATGTACTTGATTAGCAATAGACACGAATGACACATCAGGATATAGGCGAATTGTATCCCAAGGTGTCCGTGTGATAGCTGCAGAAACATCGATGTAAGCCTTGAGTGCTTCATGAATATTGTGGTAAAGTCCTTTATCCAGATTTTTCGACATCAGTATGACAATAGCTCCTCTTGACCATAATTCGTCAATGAATTCGAGTAAAGGCTTGATATTATTCCCCACATAATTGCCGCAGTCCACAATTTTTATACTGGTGAATTGACTAAAGCCATACCATTTATAGCGAACAGCCGCTCCAACTTCGTCCGATAAACTTAGTAACACAAGGTCGCCGGCATTGATTGCCTCCATGCCTTCAAAGTGCATAACATGTGGCGCCAGTACATGTTCTTGTAGCTCCCATGAGGACTTCAATCGGTCTACTTGCTCGGCAGTCATATGTTTTTTCATATAAAAATTCGTTTTGTACAGATCTATTTGAACAACAAAGATCGTAAATATACATATTAGTTTTTTCTGTAATGTAATAAATACAAGATTTGTATATACAAATAAGGAGACCTTATGATACCTTTGTACTCTTAAAGCTTGTATGGTTTGTGGAGCGATAGAATGATGCATACTTGCTACCCCTCATTGATCAATCTATTTTAAACTTACACGTTCGTTATGATGTCGGATAAGTATAGCTTGTTTGGCATGATAGTTGTTTTGTATGAAGTATTGTAGCCATATGTTTGTCATATGGTGATTATAAGATATTTTTGCTGTTTAATTTAACGATAAAAAAAGTACCTATGATTCGAAAAATAACTCTTTTAAGCATGATCGCTTTGATGTTTGCTACTGTTTCTCACGCTCAGAATGAAGAAAAAGAAGCGTTCAGAACGATAGTCATCGAAGACGAAATGACCAAAGATCCCGATCAGAATGAGCGGTATCGCAATGGCGAATACGCCTTTTCCGCGCGTCCTAAGCATATGTGGGAAGTTGGTCTACACGTTGGTCACTTGATGATCAATGGAGACTTGAATACACGCCTTTTTGGCGGTTTTGGTGTGGGCTTACACGCTCGTAAAGCCATTAACTATACGTTTTCTATTCGTTTGGATGCCTTTTATGGTCAGTACAACGGATGGGATGTCAGACAAACTGGGATAAACACAATTCAGTCTGAGCGTTTTTACACTCAAAATCTAGATAATTCGCAAAGTATTATCAATAATTATGCGTCTTCAGGTGAACCGTTTGTAAGAAACCACCGGACAAAAGTTTTGGGTGGTTCGATTCAAGGTGTTGTGAATATCGGAAATATCCTATTTCATCAAGAACGCAACAAATGGGGACTATACGGATTCCTCGGAATTGGGGTGTACTCACCAGATGTACAACTTAACTTGAGAAATGGTGATAATGGTGTTTATGATTTCTCGTCTGCATTCGATGGTCTAGATAATACATCTAGAGGAGATCGTGCAGATATCCGTGATAACGTGCAAAATCTTCTTGATGACTCATATGAGACTGCTGGAGCGGCGGAGACTAAAGTTGCAGCTTTCGGTGATGATAAAGATGTCATTCCAAGTGCAAATTTCGGAGTAGGTCTTTCACGCAAACTTGGTAAGCGTGTTAATATCACATTGGAGCACCAAGTTGTATTCAGTGATAATGACCTTTTAGATGGATACGAGTATCGCACAGCCGTTGACGAGACGAATAATCTTGACTTGATCAACTATACAAACATTCGTTTCAACTTCAACATCGGTAAATTCGACAAGCGAATTGAGCCTTTATACTGGGTAAACCCAATGGCACCAGGATTGAACGACGTGGCAGAATTAAAACAACGTCCTAAGTTGGATTTGACAGATACAGACGGTGACGGTGTCATCGACATGTTAGATGCAGAAATTGAAAGCCCAGAGGGCTGTGCAGTTGATACAAGAGGTGTTGTATTGGATACAGACGGTGACGGTGTTGTTGATTGTAAAGATCAAGAGAAATTCTCTCCGTCAGGATATCCTGTTGACGCTGTAGGTGTCGCTCAAATACCTGAAGGTCCTAAGTTCTTGACTGAAGATGATGTCAATACGATTGTAAATAACAAAATGGGAAGTGTTAAATCTCGCGACTGGTGGTTGCCTATGATTCACTTCGATCTTGACAAATATTACATCAAGCCAGAATTTTATGCACAATTGTATCATGTTGCGACTGTCATGAAGGATAATCCTGATGTGCGTGTTGTAGCAAAAGGTCATACCGATGTACGTAATCCCAATGATTATAATCGTGTTCTTTCATACAATAGAGCTCAGGCTGCCATTGATTATCTTGTAAATGAGCACGGAATTCAGCGTGATAGACTTGTTCTACAGTACGGTGGTGAAGAATCACCTATCGTGAAGAACTTGCCTGACAATCACAGTATTCCAAAGGAAAAAGAATACATGCAGTATATCAATCGTCGTGTTGAATTTTCTGTGGCAGAAGCAGGAGATCAGTCAATGGGTCGGCCAACAGGTCCAGAAGCCGGTAAAGGCACTCCAAGATCCTCACGACCAGGATCGAAATATAGCGGAAATAATAGCGCAGGTTATTAATAAAAGCTAGACCATAAAAACAAAACAAAAAAAATGCCATCCGAATTTCGGATGGCATTTTTTTTGTTTTATGAAATCAGAGATTGATATCTGAATCTTAACATTCAATAAGAATTTCTATGCAAGCATTCGCACTGGCGACTCGAGAAGTGCCTTCACGGTTTGCAAGAAGGCTGAGCCAATAGCTCCATCGACTACGCGATGATCACAGGATAGCGTTACTTTCATGATGCTTCGAACCTTTATTTCATCGCCAACAACAGTTGGTGTTTTTTCGATTCCGCCAACGGCAAGAATACATGCATCTGGTGGATTGATGATAGCGGTGAATTCATCGATGCCAAACATTCCCAAATTAGAGATCGTGAACGTGTTGCCTTGCATTTCGTCAAGCCCAAGATTCTTATCACGTGCTCTGCTCGCCTTATCTTTTACTTCTGTTCCAATTTCTGTTAGTGATTTCTTGTCCGTGTGAGGTATCACAGGAACCATTAAACCATCTTCAATCGCCACGGCCACTCCGATGTGTACGTCGTAATTGATACGTATCCGGTCTTCCAACCATGAAGAGTTCACATTGGGATGCTTCTTCAGCGCTACCGCACAGGCTTTGACGATCATATCGTTGAACGATATTTTAGCCGGCTCGATCATCGCATTGATTTCCTTACGTGACTGAATCGCATTCGTCATATCAATTTTCATCGTGAGATAAAAATGAGGCGCGGAGAATTTGCTTTGGCCCAAACGCTTAGCTATCGTTTTACGCATTTGGCTGACCATAACATCTTCGTGCCCAGAGCTTGGATAATTAGTCTGGGCTTGAGATTGTCCTACACCATTGGACTGGGCAGATTCTACGTCTCGTTTTACTATTCGTCCATTTTCGCCAGTGCCTTTAATTCGATTTAAAGAAATTCCAGCATCTTCGGCCATTTTTTTGGCTAGTGGAGAAGCTTTGATGCGATCGGAAGACTCATTGCCTGCTACAGCGGAAGGAGCCGTTTCGGCACTTCTGACCGTCGTCTTTTCTTGTTTAGTCTCATCGTTTTGAGCTGGTTTTTCATCACCGCCATTGTCTGCAGATGCAGCACCATCTTTCTCGGCATCTGCTAATATCTGTTTGACGTCATCGCCTTTCTTTCCGATGATGGCAATAATACCGTCAACTGGCACGGCGCCTTTGTCAACAGCGATATGCAGTAGAATGCCCTTATTAAAGCTTTCGAGATCCATCGTAGCTTTGTCAGTTTCCACTTCAGCGAGTATATCACCCGGTGACACTTCATCGCCCACGCTCTTGGTCCACTCTACGATTACACCTTCCTCCATCGTATCGCTTAGTCGCGGCATTCGAATTACTTCAGCCATATATAAAGTCAATTTTAGATTTTCAAATCTCAAAAATAGGATTTCTCTTTAACAATGCGCAATTGCCTCTAAGCATTTGATGAATCAGGACAATGACTCATTTTACTGTCCTAATCTGATTGTGGCCGTTGTTTGATACTTTTGTGGAGATGAATTTTAATTCAAAATTATTAGAAGAAGCTGTAGAGGCATTTTCAAGTTTGCCCGGCATCGGAAAGAAGTCGGCCTTACGATTCGTATTGCATTTGATGGAATTGCCTGAAGATTCGACGAAAGGGTTTGTCAACGCGCTGTCTGCATTTAGATCGCAGTTGCAAAAGTGTACTGCATGTGGACACATTTCTGATAATACATTATGTCATATATGTAATGATAGTCGTCGCGATAAAAAAACGATATGCGTTGTAGAATCGATTCGTGATGTGCTCGCTATTGAGGCTACTAATCAGTATTATGGTCTGTATCATGTTTTAGGCGGGATCATCAGTCCGATTGATGGAATATCTCCAGACGATCTGACAATCGATTCCCTACTGGATCGTGTCAAAATGCAAGACGTCAATGAGCTGATCATGGCCATCCGCCCAACGATTGATGGCGACACAACGTCTTATTACATCGCAAAGCTTATGGAAGAAATTGATGGATGTCAGATGTCTATAATATCGCGTGGAATATCATTTGGAGGCGAGTTGGAATTCACTGATGAACTTACCCTAGGTCGGTCGATCACCGGTCGATTGCCTTACAATCCAAACGTCATGACCAGCTCATGATACAGTTATCGGAAAACCGATTATGAAAATTTCAATTGTCATTGTCAATTACAACGTCAAGTATTTTCTTGACCAGTGTATATCTTCTATCTATAAAAGTGAAGGCGATTTTGATATAGAAATAATTGTTGTCGACAATGACTCGTCTGATAACTCTGTTCAACACATCGAACAGAAATTTCCCAAAGTCATTGTCGAGCAAAATGTTGAAAACGTTGGATTTTCAAAAGCAAATAATCAAGGAGTAAGAAAGGCATCTGGTGAATTTATTCTCGTCTTGAATCCGGATACCTTGTTGAGCGCGGATACTTTAAAAAAATGTCTGGGTTTTTATCAGCAACAGTCAAAGCAAATTTCAAATCCAATCGGTATCATCGGAGTGAAGATGTATGATGGCTCTGGGCTATTCTTACAGGAATCGAAACGTGGATTTCCGACGCCATTTGTTTCGTTCAGTAAAATATTTGGTTTAGGGAAGTTGTTCCCGACCTCGAAGCTTTTGAACCGATATTACTTAGGGCACTTGGATGCCGATGAAACGCACGCCGTACCGATATTGACGGGTGCCTTTATGTTTATGAAGAAGAATGTCTTTTTGGATGTCAATGGCTTTGACGAGGATTATTTTATGTATGGTGAGGATATCGATATTTCTTATAGGGTAGAGCAAGCTGGATATGAAAACTATTATTTGTCTACCACAAAGATCATTCACTATAAGGGAGAAAGTACGAGGAAATTGAGCTTTGATTATCTTAAGCGGTTTTACGAAGCCATGATTATTTTTGCTAAAAAACATTTATCAGGCACACAAGTTTTCGCATATAGTTTTGCGATAACAGCAGCTATTTACTTAAATGCCATATTGTCTTTTTTATTAAGTTTTATAAAACGAATCCGAATACCCGTTCGAGATGCCATCATTTCTGCTATAATTTTTATTGGAACAGCTGCTGTTTGGGAACGACTTTATTTTAATGATACCGAATATTTCTCGAATTTATTTACATTTAGAAACGTCCCGATTTACATATCGATACTTTTGTTTATTTACTTATTGGGTGGAAAGTATCATCGGCGATTTCATAGTTGGCAGTGGATAAAGATTTTATCGTTTGGTATTTTGGCATTAGTTGTATGCTATGGTTTATTGCCAGACCATTTCCGATTTTCTCGCGCTGTATTGGTGATCGGTAGCATATTAGCCGCAATTGACATTTTCTACGTCGATTATTTCGGTGCTAAGCCAAAACACGCACCCCATGTCAAAACACGTACGGCGATCGTGGGTGCAGAGCAACATTCTGATAGTCTGTTGGCCCTACTAGATAAGCGGGGCAATACAGAATTGATAGGCTTCATCAATGATGAACTGCAAAAGAACAGTTCGTTGCTCGGCTCATTGAATAGCGTTGAGTCTATTGTTAGATTTCATCTGATCGACGAGCTTATATTTGATCAACAACGAGTAGCTACAGCAGATATGATGCGCGTCATGACAAACCTTGACCATGACTGTCAATACAAAATATATACAGCGCAGTCTGAAACAGTTGTTGGTTCCTATTCAAAAGAATTACAAGGACAAATCGAAACATTTAATATCGAATACGCGATTACGACACCTTATTCAAAATTTATTAAGCGTTTTATTGATGTGCTATTTTCAATATTGGCAATTTTAGGTGCGCCCATTTTATGGATCTTGAATAAATTTTCTTCTAATTATTGGAAAAATATTATTTCTGTTTTGACAAATAGAAAAACATGGATAGGTTATATTCGACCTACTTCTGATATTCACCCGCTGCCAAATATTAAATCCGGAGTGATCAGTCATCAACAGTTTCTTGAGCAATTGAGCTCAAAGCAGCATACCCATTTGAATTATATTTATGCGCGAGAATACTCACCCTGGATTGACATAAGATCTTTTTTTAGTCAACTCACTCAATTACACAAATAATGAATTTAATCGATACACATGCACACTTATATTTAGATCAATTCTCGTCGGATCGCGATGAAATATTTTCACGAATGGCCACGGCTGGAATTTCTAAAGTCTATTTGCCGAATATTGATGCTGGCACTATCGATGCGTTGCACTCATTGTGCGCAGAATACCCTGAGACAGCATTGCCAGCGATGGGATTGCATCCTTGTTCCGTAGATGAAAATTTTCATGATGTCCTTGACAATATGGAAGCACTATTAAATGAACGTGACTACAAGGGGATAGGCGAGACGGGTATAGATTTATACTGGGATACAACAAAACGGGAACTGCAAGAGCAATCATTTCAGCGACAAATAGACTGGTGCGGTACGTACAAATTACCCATTATTATTCATTCAAGGTCTGCTCTATCAGACACCATTAGCATGATTAAGTCCAGTCAAAAAGGAAATTTAACCGGTGTGTTTCATTGTTTTGACGGAACGGAAACGGAAGCTAGAAAAATAATAGACGCTGGATTTTATCTTGGAATTGGCGGCACAGCCACCTATAAAAAATCCAAAACGATTGATGTTTTGAAAAAAATCGGATTAGATCGAGTTGTGTTAGAAACTGATGCACCTTACTTGAGTCCTGTTCCGTATCGTGGCAAGCGTAATGAAAGCTCATTTGTCGCTGAAACTGCGTCATTTATAGCCACACAGTTGGATGTTCCATTGGAAGAAGTCTGTCGACAAACGACGGAGAATGCAAACCAACTATTCGGGTGAGGAAAGGGGTTTTTAAAGAAAATTGACACGTAATGCTAGCGATACCCGAAAAAAATTTTGTATTCTTACCCTGTATTACAATTTTAGTGCGGTGTAAGTCTGCGCCAATCGGAGAGTTGGCCGAGTGGTCGAAGGCGCACGCTTGGAAAGCGTGTATACTCCAAAAGGGTATCAAGGGTTCGAATCCCTTACTCTCCGCCAGAAATTGATCTATTAACTTGTAAACCATTAACAAAACATGAATATGACGAGAAAAGTATTACTAGTAGGCGCAGTATTTGCTGTAGCAAGTGTCTTCGGGGCATTTGATCTACTTGCGCAGGCCGCTGAGGCAGCCGCAGTCGAAAAATCAGGTTTCCAAATTCTCAAAGAGAAATTTATTGAGGGTAACTGGATGTTTATGTCCCTGGTATTATTATGTCTGATTCTTGGTTTGGCATTCTGTATTGAGCGCATTATTACGCTTAATATCGCCACTGCCAATACAGACAAATTAATGGCAAGAATCGACGATCATCTTTCTAGCGGAGATTTGGAAGGTGCAAAAGAAGTTGCTCGATCCACCCCTGGACCAACTGCAAGCATCTTGTATGAAGGATTGTCTAATGCACATCGAGGGCCGGAAGCGGTTGAGAAAGCAGTAGTATCCTATGGAAGTGTACAAATGGGACTCCTTGAGAAAGGACTTGTTTGGATCTCACTTTTTATCGCAATCGCACCGATGCTTGGATTTATGGGTACTGTTATCGGTATGATTGGAGCCTTTGAAAGTATCGAAGCAGCTGGAGATTTGTCTCCATCAGTTGTTGCAAAAGGTATTAAGGTAGCACTCTTGACAACTGTATTTGGTTTGATCGTGGCGATCATCCTGCAAATTTTTTACAATTATATCGTTTCTAAAATCGATGGAATTGTGAATCGCATGGAAGAAGCATCAATCGGACTTGTAGATGTCATGGCACGAAATAATGTATTTAATACCCACTTGAAATAAAATAACCTAACCTATATGTATACATTTTTATCAAAAAATGGTCAGATGATAGGCTTCCTGTTAGGATTTGGCATTGTTGCCATTTTCCTGATTATGGTCATTTCAGGTTTAAGTACCTTCAATGGGCAGACGGAAGAAGCTCAACTGGCTACGAATATATTTAACTTCGGTCTCTATTCGGCTATAGGACTTGGGATTATAGCAGCAATACTGGCTGTCATCTTTGGAATTTTCCATCTATTTATTGACCTGAAAGGTTCGATGAAATTTCTGATTGCATTAGCAGCGGTTGTCGTTGTTTTTATAATCGGATATTCGATGGCGAGTGCTGATATGACCGGAGCAATACAAGGAACAATCGAAGAATTTGAAGTTGGCGAAACGGTTTCTAAATTTATTAGTGGAGCTTTATTGACCACTTTAATTCTTGCCGGAATCGCACTTGTAAGCTTTGTCGTGTTTGAAATATTGAACTTCTTCAAATAAACTAAATCATGGCCCGTACCAGTAGTAGAGATAGAATGAAAAATGAGATCAATGCCGGCTCAATGGCCGACATTGCATTCTTGTTGTTGATCTTCTTCCTCGTGACAACGACGATCTTAGAAGACAAGGGTATCCTTGTCCGGTTGCCGCCATGGTCGGAAGAAGAACCAGATATTGCCAAATTGAAAGAACGTAACGTTTATTCTATTTTGGTAAATGCGCAGAACCAGCTTCTTGTAAGAGGAGAGCCAAAAGACATCAAAAGTCTGCGAGAAGATACGAAGATGTTTATCGCCAACCCTCAACGTCGAGAAGACTTGTCAGAAGCGCCGAATAAAGCGATCGTGTCTTTGAAAAATGACCGCGGTACCAAGTATGAAACATATCTCGAAGTTTATAATGAAGTGCAAGCCGCATACAATGAACTCAGAGATGAAGAGGCTCGACGTAAGCATAATAAACCTTACACAAATCTAACACGTGAACAGCGTGCAGCGATACGAGCAAAGTTCCCGTTGATTTTATCGGAAGCTGAACCAACATCATTCGGTGAAGAGAGCTAGAATATTATTAATACTTAAATGTCATAGATAATATATGTCAAAATTTCAGAAAAAACGAGGTAAATCTCAACCGGAAGTATCAACTGCTTCACTGCCAGATATCATATTCATGTTATTATTCTTTTTTATGGTAGTGACAGTTTTACGAGATGCAGAGCTGAAGGTTCAGGTAAATACTCCTGAAGCTACAGAGCTGACAAAACTTGAGAAAAAATCATTGGTAAATTATTTGTACATCGGAAAACCTACGCCTAAATGGCAAGAATTATATGGTACGAAACCATTGCTTCAATTAGGGGATTCGTTTAAGAAAGTGCGAGACATTCCGTTGTTCATCGAGCAACATCGTGTTCAAGTGCCTGAAATACAACGACCAGGAATTACCTCCTCATTGCGCGTCGATGGTGATGTAACGATGGGAATAATATCGGATGTAAAAACTGAACTGCGAAAAGCAGGACAATTGAAAATAAACTATTCAGCCAAACCCCGACCTGAATGATTGTGGGCTGAATTGTTTTCGAAAAACCGAAAAGGGAGGTGCAATTTGTGCTTCCCTTTTTTATTTTATAAAAGACTGACCAACTATGTGATCTGGTTTATCATCTTAAATAAAAAATAGATGATATGAAACGACTAAGAAAAACTCCAGAAGTCAACGCAGGTTCGATGGCCGACATCGCATTTTTATTACTTATTTTTTTCCTGGTAACAACTACCATTTTAGTGGATAAAGGTGTGAAAGTTATTCTCCCTCCTCTAGCAGACGATCCCGATGCAAAGCGACTTTATGATGAGGATTTTGTTCTGAATATTTCAATCAATGCTAATAATGAAATACGCTTTGAAAAATCCGAACTAGATATTTCTCAGGTCAGTTCACAAACACGACAATTTTTAAAGGATCGTTATCACAAACGAGATCGTAAAAATACAGTCGTAGCTCTTGCGTGTGATCGATCGACCAAGTATGCGACTTACATTGACGTATATGACCAATTAAAAAGTGCGTATTCCGGGATTTGGAAAGATCTCGCGAAGGAAAATTATAACACGGCATATGATCAACTTGGACGAGCCGACCAAAAGCGTGTCCGTGATATGTTGCCGATTATCATATCTGAGTCCGAACCAGATGCATTTTAAATGGGATTACAATTACCGAAGACGATCCATAGATCTGACTGTTTTCTCATCTTTTTTGATGAATCGATTGGCGACCGCTACAAGGATAATGGTGAGCAATGGAATTCCAATCCCAAAACCGGTTGAGATATTGACGTTGTTTCCATAACCTTGAGATTCGTTGATGAAAAGTCCGATGGCAACTAAGATGATGAAAATAGCCGCTATGATGATGATATAACCAAGTCGCATCTGTAGTGGTCGGTTTTTGTAGAGAAAAATAGCCACAAGTGAAAGAATCCCGCCAAGTAGACAAAGTCCGCCTAATAGCAAATGGTCTTCAACAGTATACGCCTGGTCATTCAGCATCTCTCCTGCAGCGACGTCAGTTGTTGCAAATGGCAGATAAAACAGCACGATGAAGGTGGCTGCTGCTAAAATCAGAAATATTGTTTGAATTCGCTGTATCATGTTCGTTCGTTTGCTGCAAATTTATCAATTTTGACCGTCATGAAGGCACCTCAATTGAGTTTTTGGGATAAAGATCGGCTTCAGGAGCAAGTCGATTTTCTAATTGTCGGTGGTGGCATCACTGGATTGAGCTGTGCGTGGCGCATTCATCAGCTAGCGCCTCATGCGAGTATCCGTGTTATCGACAAACACAATTTGACGCGCATAGCTTCCACGCGCAATGCGGGCTTTTCATGCTTTGGCAGTCTCACAGAAATTATAGACGATATTCAAAATTTTGGAGCCGATGTGGCGTTGGACTTAGTCGAACGTCGTTATAAAGGCATTCAATTGATCAGATCATCTTTTTCGGACGAATTGATATATTACAGAGGGACAGGTGGATTTGAACTGATAGATGGACATGCGTGGTCAGAATTAGAATTGAAAGCTGAATGTCAAACTATCAATGTGT
>Ga0115029_1000641_pt1 | contig 32623 bp, 25 predicted proteins | sample SidtaG_3_FD_87297 | JGI IMG/M metagenome (GOLD analysis project Ga0115029, IMG submission 87297) | Marine algal microbial communities from Sidmouth, United Kingdom - Sidmouth_Asex1 metaG | ecosystem: Host-associated > Algae > Red algae > Unclassified | place: Sidmouth, United Kingdom | collected... | reverse complement strand
TGCGTCATGCCCTAAACAACTCGCTTTTTGTGTCCAGTAATGAGAAGTGCTACATGCTTCAAAAACGACTATCGCTGGTTTGAAATTAGCTAAGAATGTAAAAAACTCACTGATTGTCATTTCGTTAGTAGAACGCAATTTTTTGTTTGTATAAATACAAACACGGATAACTTCCTTTGCTAAATCTACACCGACGATAGTATTGTTCATCTTACGGGCTCTTTTTAATATGTTTTGTGTGGTAACAAATATATTACCTCACATCTTTGGGTGTGAGGGAGTCCAATTATCTATGCTTAAATTATTTTGTTTGTTCTAAGTCATCTAATGCAGCTCTAAGTGACTAATTCATTATTTCAATTGGTATAATAACTTTGAAAAAAAACATTAATCAACCAAAACCTTAATGTTGCTTATTTACGACGGCGGATTGCTTGCTGTCTGGTTTGATGTTTTTTTACTGAGCGGCGAATACGGCGACTTTTTGCGTTGTCCATTGCCTTTTCATCAACCTTAACTTTACTCTGAGTTTCAGGAGCTAAATCGACTAACTTGCGATAGTAGTTTACTTCTTTTAGCGCCAATTCTGTCCAGCCACCTAGAGGTAATTGTCGTTTCATTTCCATATCGCCGTATCTTACTCGGATCAAGCGGCTAACTTGTACTTCTTGGCTTTCCCATAAACGTCTTACTTCACGGTTTCTGCCTTCAGATAGCACCACATGAAACCAATGGTTACGCCCTTCTCCGCCACGGTAAGTTATTTTTTGAAATTTAGCTAAACCATCTTCTAATTTTACGCCTGCACGTAGCGTTTGTAACATAGCTTCATTAACTTCACCAAACACACGTACAGCATATTCACGCTCTACTTTTTGCGAAGGGTGCATTAAACGACTCGCTAATTCGCCATCGGTAGTAAATAACAACATACCTGAGGTGTTTATATCTAAACGACCTACAGCAACCCATCTGCCATCTTGTAGTTTAGGCAAGCGATCGAATACTGTTGGACGACCCTCTGGATCTTTGCGGGTGCACATTTCGCCTTCTGGCTTGTTGTACATTAACAAACGACAAATATCGTCTTCTTTAGCGGTTATACCGACTAAGTGACCATCTATTTTAATTTGTTCACTACCTTCCACCCTATCGCCTAAGTATGCGACTTTACCATTGACGGTAATTCGACCAGCACTGATGAAGGTTTCTAATTCTCGGCGTGAACCTTTACCGGCTCGGGCTAGTACTTTTTGTAGTTTTTCAGACATAGTTAATTCTCGCTCGTCAGTAACTTCACCAAATGTGGCTACGTTTCTGTCTCTAATAGGTGAATATTTAATAGTTGAATGTTTATCTTTTTATATTTTATTCGATGCATACTAATAGCAATTTAATTAAGCTTCATCGGATAAAACAAATTCTGTTAATGGGACTTTTTCTATCGAAAGCGGCTTGGGTAATTCACTTAATGCTGTTAGTGAGAAATAATCGAGAAAACTCTGCGTTGTTGCATATAGTGCTGGTCTACCCGGCACTTCTTTAACACCGACTATATCTATCCAGCCTCTTTCTAGTAACGTTTTCATTATTGCGCTACTTACTGCAACGCCTCTTATTTCTTCAATTGCCCCACGCGTTATAGGTTGTTTATAAGCAACTAAAGATAAGGTTTCTAATAACGCGCGCGAATATCTTGGCGCGCGCTCTTTAAACAAATGAGCCAGTTCGTGACTAAATTTAGTCACCGCTTGAAAACGATATCCTGAGGCGACTTTACTTAATTCAATGCCTCGGTTTTGATAATGCACGCGTAGTGCATTAACTTGGGCAATTATACGCTTATTAGAAACATTGTATTGCGCTAATACGGTTTTTTTAAGTAATTGAACAGACATTGGCTTATTAGATACAAATAAAGCCGCTTCAATTAAACATTTTAGTTGTATGTCATCAATTAATGCCATGAGTTAAACTGATTCAATTTGTTGTTGCTTTAATGTGACCTGTATCGGACCAAATACTTGAGCTTGAATACAGGTAATTAATGACGCTTTTAACAGCTCTAAAATAGCTAAAAAGGTTACCACTACACCTTGGCGACCTTCTTTTCTATCAAATAGCTGGCTAAATTCAATGTACAATGTTGCTTCTTCTACATTACGCAATTGTTGTAAAATAAACGACATACGTTCTCTGGTTGATAACACTTCTTTTTGAATTTGATGGTGCTCAAGGGCTTTGGTTCTAGTCATTACTTCTTGCAGCGCTGTAATTAAATCGGATAATTCGACCTCTGCATCAATAGTACGTAACTGAAAGTTTTCAGGAACATTAACGTTTGCAATAAACACATCTCGCTCAAGCCGAGGTAAGCGGTCGATTTCATGGGCGGCATGTTTAACTATTTCATATTCTTGTAAGCGCCTTACTAATTCAGCTCGGGGATCTTCTTCGGTTTCTTCTACCGTTTGTTTGGGTAATAATAATCTTGATTTAATTTCAGCTAAAATAGCTGCCATCACTAAATATTCGGCAGCTAATTCAAGTTTAACATTTTTCATTAGCTCAACATAAATCATATATTGTTTAGTAATAGGCGCTATCGGTAAATCTAAAATATTAAATTTTTGTTTACGTATCAAATACAATAATAAATCTAATGGTCCTTCAAAAGTTTCTAAAATAACTTCTAGCGCATCAGGCGGAATAAACAAGTCTTGAGGTTTATTAATAAAGGCTTCACCGTGGATCATAGCCAACGGTAAAACCTGTTGCACCATTTCTCCGATAGTAGGTTCTTTACTAGCTAATTCAGCATCAATAGAAGGTGTTACCCCTTTATTTTTCAAGACTTATCCTCAGCTGTGTAAACGTAAACTGTGCAAACTTACTCAAACCAAACTTACTCAAACGGACTAGGATCTCCCTCACCCACTCGAATAATATTGATATCGCCGTCTGAAAAATCAATCACCGTTGTGGGACGCTCACCTATATTGCCTCCGTTAATAATAAGATCAACTTGGTGCTCTAATATGTCACGAATATGTTCTGGATCACATTCTGCTTGGCTTTCGCCAGGCATAATAAGTGTGGTGGACATGATAGGCTCTTGCACTTCTGCTAATAATGCTTGAGTGATAACATTATCAGGGATGCGAATACCAATAGTTTTACGTTTTGCATTTAATAAACGCTTAGGTACTTCTTTTGAACCTTTAAATACAAAAGTATAAGGCCCTGGTGTATTACTTTTAAGTAATCGGTAGGCGGTATTTTCTACTCGTGTATATTCAGAAAGCTGAGATAAATCACTACAAATAAGCGTGAAATTATGATTTTTATCTATATCTCTAATTGCACAAATGCGCTCTAGTGCTTTTTTGTCGCCCATATGACAACCGATGGCATAACCAGAGTCTGTTGGGTAAACAATAACGGCGCCTTTGTGGATCATTGCCGCGGCTTGCTTCATTAAACGTCCCTGAGGATTATCAGGGTGCACGTAAAAAAATTGACTCATAATATTACTCCTTTATTGGGAATTTAGCGGGCTTAGCTTGCTGGCTTGCAATGGGTTGTTGTTCCACAATGCCCAAATAGGTAATGCTTGTTCTGGCATGCGTAAGTTACGCCCTAAGTCACTCCACTTATTGTAAGGGTGATGGAAATCTGATCCCATTGAAGCATGTAATTTATATTCTAAACAAAAACTCAGCATTAACTTTCGTTGGTCATTACTCATTTGTGGTAAAACAATCTCTAAACCATTACCACCAGCTTCTTTAAACTCAATAACTAACCTTCTCAACCACTTGGTTGATAAATCGTAACGCACTGGGTGCGCCATAACGGCTGTTCCGCCAGCAAGCTGTATAGCTTCAACCGCTTTTGCAATAGAGCACCAAGCCGGATTTACATAAGCACGCTGCCCTTTACCTATGTATTTATCAAACGCTGCTTGCATTTTAACAACATTGCCCTGTTGTAATAAAACTTTAGCAAAATGCGCACGAGTAATAGACCCACCATTAGCTAATACTTTAGCCTTATCGTAAATACCATCAAAGCCACATTTGCTCAGTTTTTCTCCCATTCGCGTAGCTCGGTCTTCACGAGCGAGTTGCTGGCTTGTAATTAATTTAAGTAAAGCCGAATGAGTAGGATCAATATTTAAGCCTACAATATGAATTTCAAAACCTTGCCATACAGTTGAAATTTCAATACCGTTAATTAAATGTAAGGCATAATTTTTTTCGTTAATATAATTTTTTGCAATATCTAAGGCCGATACTGTATCGTGATCGGTAATTGCTAACACATCAATTTGGAAGTTATTGGCCCTTTCTACAAGCTCTTGCGGAGACAAGCTACCGTCTGAATATGTAGTATGGCTATGCAGATCAATCCGTAAATTTGAAGCGTCTTGGGATTCAATGGTTGACATAACATCCATAATGGGTTCTTCTATAGGGGATTTTATTTTCCTACGTGCAAGTTTACTGAGATGAAAGCGATAATGATACATACAAAACAAACTATTTTATCAATTTGGTGGTGGCATAATTCTGCTTAAGTAGGTTATGGCGATTGTTTGTATGTAAATTATACAGTAAAAATATTACCAAAAAACCTGCTTAATTAAGCGGGTTTTTTACGTTTTACATCATTAAAAAATAGAGATAAACATGATAGTAGTTAAAATTAAAAGTTGGTTTATTTGGTGGCTTTTGCCTATTTACGCTGGATGACAAAACATAACGTTTAGACCAAGAATTAGGAATAAAAATGAATACCAAACAAACCATGACCACCTCAACCCTAGGTCACGTTCACACTTTGATTGACACGGCAAATTATCAAGCAGACCCTCTAGCGGTTTACCATAAAGTTTGCGGTAATAATCACCACAACATTTTGCTCGAATCGGCAGAAATTGATAAAAAACATCAATTAAAAAGCTTACTGTTAACAGACGCTGCATTAAAAATAAGTTGCCAAGGCAATACTGTAACTTTTACACCACTAACCGATAATGGTTTAGCTGCGCTAGCATTTGCTGAGCAAGCATTAATAGCACATGCCAAACTGACTCGTGTTGATAATCAGTTAGTGGCTATTTTTCCAGAAGTTATGCGACAACTTGATGAAAAATCGCGTTTACTAGCGGTGAATCCTTTTCAGTGCTTACGCTTATTTAATACCCTAAAGCCAGCAATATCCAAAGAGTTACATGATTTTTCAGTATTTTTAGGCGGTGTTTTTGCATTTGATATGATGTCGATGAGTGAGGATCTCCCCGAAGTGGCAGAAGGCGATAATACCTGCCCTGACTTTGTTTATTATTTAGCTGAAACACTGATTGTTATCGATCATGAAAAACAAACTTCCGATATTATTGGTAACATATTTTCAGGCAGTAATGTTGAAAATAACAATTCCGCCATTCGAGCTCGTTTAACTGAGCTTAAAAACTTACTTTCACAAGAAAATTACACGGCAGTTCAAACGAATAAGGTCACTGATCGTGTCGAGCTAACAGTTGAAACTGATATATCAGATACTCAGTTTTGTGAAAACGTTAACAAATTAAAAGAAAACATTAAAGCCGGTGATATTTTTCAAGTTGTACCTTCGCGTACTTTTAACTTACCTTGCTCAAATACTTTAAATGCATATAAGTCACTAAAACAAAGCAACCCAAGTCCCTATATGTTTTATTTAAAAGATAGCGATTTTTGCATGTTTGGCGCATCACCTGAGTCAGCATTAAAATATCAACATAAAAACCGTCAAGTAGAAATATATCCAATAGCTGGTACTAGATCACGAGGCTTTAACGCCGATGGTAGTTTTTCACCAGATTTAGATAGCCGCATTGAGCTTGATTTACGACTAGACAAAAAAGAACTAGCCGAGCACATTATGCTAGTTGATTTAGCGCGCAACGACATTGCACGTGTTAGCCAAGCGGGAACTCGACACGTTGCCGACTTATTAAAGGTTGACCGTTATTCACATGTAATGCATTTAGTTTCTCGTGTTTGCGGCACATTAGATTTAGATTTAGACGCGTTACATGCTTACCAATCATGTATGAACATGGGCACCCTTTCAGGAGCACCAAAAGTTAAAGCGACTGAACTTATTAGAAATATTGAAGGTAAGCGCCGTGGTAGCTATGGCGGTGCAGTAGGGTATTTAACCGGTAAAGGTGAGATGGACACGTGTATTGTTATTCGTTCAGCATTTGTAAATAACTCCACAGGAGTCGCGCAAGTACAGGCTGGCGCTGGAGTCGTATACGATTCAGATCCGCAATCAGAAGCGAATGAAACTAAGCAAAAAGCTCAAGCTGTTATTAATGCGATTAAATTAGCTGAAAACACCGAGCTTGTGATCAATGGCTCACCTAAAACCTCTGTTTTAGCATCAAAAAAGGAGAACAGTTAATGACTTCTTTTACGAAAACATCAAATAATAATTCATCAGACATTAACTTATCAGATAATAGTTCGCCAGATCTTAAGTCAGCTATTAGTGAAACAGTCATTGATAAAAAAGCATTACCTAAAATTATCATGTTGGATAACTTAGATTCTTTTACCTACAACCTAGTTGATGAGTTTCAGTGTTTAAGCTACGAACCGCTTATTTACCGAAATACATTACCCGCAGAATATATTTTAGAGCAACTAAACCAAACGGCTAAAAATAATCCACAAGGGGTTATTTTAGTGTTATCACCTGGCCCCGGCGACCCAAGCCATGCTGGCTGCTTAATGGAGTTAATAACACACGCTGTAGGTAAGTTTCCCATTTTAGGGATTTGTTTGGGTCATCAAGCGCTTATTCAACATTATGGTGGCGTTATTGGTAGAGCTCCAGAAATTGTTCATGGTAAATCATCAAATATTGAACACACAGGTGAAGGGGCTTTTTTAAACATTACCAATCCATTACCTGTAGCGCGTTATCATTCATTGGTTGCTACGCAAATGCCTGATACCATTGAAATGATTGCCCAATTTACTACGGATAAAAATGTTCTATTACCAATGGCAGTTCAGCACTCACAAGATGCAGTTTTGGGATTTCAATTTCATCCTGAATCGATACTAACCACTTATGGTAGTCATTTATTAGCTCAAAGCTTAACGCATTTAATTGCTTTAAATCAGCAAAAAGCTTTATCTGAGTTTTCTCCATTGCCTACATCGCCAAAAAGTTAAGGATTTCATTATGTCGAATACTCACCTATTACAGCAATTAGTTGATGGGCAATCGTTAAGCCAGCAAAATGCTGAACATTTTTTTACTGATACTTTTAATGGCAATGTTGATCCTGCTTTACTTGCTGCTGCGCTAACGGCACTGAAAATAAAAGGTGAAACTGCCGAAGAAATTGCTGGTGCTGCCATTGCCGTAAGAGCTTGTGCAACAAAATTCCCGATACAAACCAACAACCTAGCAGACTGCGTAGGTACCGGTGGCGATGGTGCAAATACCATCAACATTTCTACCACCGCGGCAATACTTGCTGCCGCCTGCGGTTTAAAAATGGCTAAACATGGTAACCGCAGCGTATCTAGTATGTCTGGCTCTGCTGATTTACTTGAAGCATTGGGCGTTAATTTATCAATGTCGCCAGCCACCGCGAGTGAATGCTTGGCACAAGCTAATATTTGTTTTTTATATGCTCCAAAATACCATCCAGGCTTTAAATATGCAGCTCCTGTGCGCAAAGCTATGGGTGTTAGAACCCTCTTTAACATTTTGGGACCTTTAGTAAACCCTGCCTTTCCATCAACGATGCTACTTGGCGTTTATACCCCCACATTATTACCCATTATTGCGCAAAGTATACTACTTACTGGTGTAAAGCGCGCTTGGGTTGTTCACGGTAGTGGTTTAGACGAAATAGCTTTACACGGTGAAACGCAGATAATTGAAATAGCTAATGGTACAATGCTGAACAAAACCATTTCACCTGAAGACTTTGGCTTATCTCCTTACACCCTTGAAGATATTAAAGGCGGAACCCCAAAAGAGAATGCTCTTTATATTGAAGATATTTTAAAAGGCAAAGGCTTACCTGCGCACAATGCTGCCGTTATAATTAACTGCGCAGCCTTATTATATTTGCACAACAAGGCTGATAATTTAAAAGACGCAGCAAAAATAGCAAAAGACGTTTTAGCAACTGGTAAGGCATTTAATACACTGACCAAGCTGGTTAACGTATCAAACCAAACGCAAACAGTCGCAGAAATCACAGTTAAGAATGCAGCAGTAAAGGTAGAAAAATGACATGGCAAATATATTAGAAAAAATAGTAGCTGACAAACGCATAGCAATTGAAGCATTAAAGCAAAGCTTACCACTAGCTTCATTTAAAGAGTCGCTGGTTCCCACTAAAAAAAACATGTATCAGGCATTAACTCGCACTAAAAATAAACCCTATGCTGGATTTATTTTAGAATGCAAAAAAGCCTCTCCTTCTAAAGGGCTTATTCGTGCCGATTTTGATGTAAAAGAAATCAGTACAATTTATGATAAATATGCTGCTGCAATATCGGTACTTACCGAAGAAAAATACTTTCAAGGCTCATTCGAACACCTTAAAATTGTTGCTAACAACGTAAAATGTCCGGTACTTAATAAAGATTTTTTTGTTGATACTTATCAAGTCTATTTAGCCCGTTATTTTGGCGCTGATGCTATTCTATTAATGCTAAGCGTTTTATCGGACGAAGAATATAAAACCCTAGCCAAAGTAGCTGAGCAATATAATTTAGCTATATTAACTGAAATATCAAACGATGAAGAGCGCGACCGAGCTATTGCTTTAGGAGCGAAACTTATCGGTATTAATAATCGTAACTTACGTGATCTTTCTACCGATATATCTCGTACATTTGATTACGCGCCAACCATTCCTAACGATAGGATAGTTATTTCAGAATCAGGTATTTATACTAACGCTCAGGTGAGAGAACTTGCCCCAGCCGTAGATGGCTTTTTAGTAGGTAGTTCAGTTATGGCTGAAAAAGATATTGATTTAGCCTGCAGAAAACTCATTCTTGGTAACAACAAAGTTTGTGGTTTAACAACCCCTTTATATGCAACTAAAGTACGCGAAGCAGGCGCAGTTTATGGCGGTTTAATTTTTGCTGAAAAATCTCCACGTTATATTAGTCTTGAACAAGCCAAAAACATTGTAAAGCAAGAAACCTCGCTTAACTATATAGGTGTTTTTGTTAATCACGCCATTGAAGAAGTCGCTTTTACAGCTCAAAATTTAAACTTATTTGCGGTTCAGCTTCACGGTCAAGAAGATCAAACCTACATCAATGCTCTACTACAACAATTAAAAGCTAACGGGTCAAATGCTTGCCAAATTTGGAAAGCACAGAGCGTTGAATCAGCACTGCCTGAGTTTTCGCTTACTAACATTGAACATATTATATTAGATGGTAAACACGCTGGCAGCGGACAAGCCTTTAATTGGCAAGCGTTAGCCGAAAGCGAGCAAGATTTATCACCCTGCTTTTTAGCGGGAGGCTTGAACACTGAAAACATCAATCAAGCTGTCACTTTATTAACTGAACATGACTTATTTGGCTTAGACCTCAACTCTGGTGTTGAAACAAGCCCCGGTATTAAATGCAGCGAAAAGCTTAATCAAGTTTTCGCAAAAATACGGAATTATTAACATGACAACTCAATCTACAACAAACAAAAATACAGATAAAAGCTCAGCGATAAAAAAATCATTACCTGCTTATTTTGGTGAATTTGGCGGCATGTTTGTCGGTGAATTATTAGTGCCTGCACTTGAGCAACTTGAACAAGAGTTTATTGCTTCACAAACAGATGAAAGCTTTTTAGCTGAATTTAATAAATTATTAACCAGTTATGCTGGCAGACCAACACCGTTAACACTTTGTAGAAACTTAGTTAAAAACCCTTTAGCTAAAATTTATTTAAAGCGTGAAGATTTGTTACACGGTGGTGCACACAAAACCAACCAAGTATTAGGCCAAGCTTTATTAGCTAAACGCATGGGTAAAACTGAAGTAATTGCAGAAACTGGAGCGGGTCAACACGGAGTTGCTAGTGCTATTGCCTGTTCATTATTAGGTTTAAAATGTCGGGTTTACATGGGGGCAGTTGACTGTGCACGCCAACAACCTAATGTGTTTAGAATGGAATTAATGGGCGCAACCGTTATTCCTGTTACCGCAGGTAGCGGCACATTAAAAGATGCAGTAAATGAAGCCCTACGCGACTGGTCAGCCAATTATGAAGACGCTCATTATCTTTTAGGGACTGCTGCTGGTCCTCACCCGTTCCCAACAATTGTGCGTGAATTTCAAAAAATGATCGGCGAAGAAGCTAAAGCACAACTGCTTGAAGAAGAAGGTCGCCTACCAGATTATGTCGTTGCTTGTGTAGGTGGTGGATCAAATGCCATTGGTATGTTTAACGATTTTATTGATGATAAAGACGTTAAATTAATTGGTGTTGAAGCCGGCGGTAAAGGCGTAAACACCCATCACCATGGTGCCACATTAGTCGCAGGCACTAAAGGTATGTTACACGGTAACTACACTTATATTATGCAAGATGATAACGGCCAAATTGAAGAAAGTTACTCTATTTCAGCAGGTTTAGACTACCCCGCTGTTGGACCACAACATGCTTTTTTAAAAGATACTGGTCGAGCGCAATACGTGCCCATTAATGATGATGAAGCACTAGAAGCTTTTCAAGCATTAGCCATGAACGAAGGGATAATTCCTGCATTAGAGTCTTCCCATGCGCTTGCTCACGCACTTAAAATCGCTGATGCCGTTACCGAAGAAACCATCATATTAGTGAATTTATCAGGTCGAGGTGATAAAGATTTAGCTCATGTTCACACCGTTTTAGAAGCTCAGAAAGGAGAAGCATAATGACTCAATTAATAAAAACCGCTGGTTATCGTTACGACCAATGCTTCGCAGATTTAAAAGCTAAAAACGAAGGTGCTTTTATCCCATTTGTTACCATTGGTGACCCTAATGCCGAACAATCTTTAGCGGTAATTAAAACATTAATTGATGCTGGCGCTGATGCACTAGAGCTTGGCATTCCGTTTTCAGATCCAAGTGCTGACGGTGTTACCATTCAAATGGCAGCGTTACGAGCAATCAACGCAGGCACAACAACGGACGTTTGTATTGATATACTTACTAAAATACGCGAATACGCTCCTAATATTCCTATAGGATTATTACTTTATGGCAATTTAATTTTTGCCCGTGGTTTAGACGCATTTTATGCTGATATGGCAAAAGCAGGTGTAGATTCTGTATTAATAGCCGACTTACCTATTAGAGAGTGCGCTCCTTTTAAGGCTGCCGCGCTTAAACATGGCATAGCACCTATATTTATTGCTCCGCCTAATGCTAGCAATGAAAGCTTGCAACAAGTAGCCGAGCATGGCGCAGGTTATACCTACGTATTAAGTAGGGCTGGCGTTACCGGCGCAGATACTAAAGCCGCCATGCCAGCTAATGCGTTAATTGACACGTTAACCCAATATAAAGCCGCCCCACCTATTTTAGGATTTGGTATTTCAGCTCCTGAGCAAGTAAAAGAAGCACTTTTAGCGGGCGCAGCTGGCGCAATAAGTGGCTCAGCTGTAGTAAAAATAATTGAAAATAACTTAGCCGATTATTCTGCTATGAATACTGAATTAACAAAGTTTATTAGTAGCATGAAAGCTGCAACTAATACCAATTGAAATAATGAATTAGTCACTTAGAGCTGTATTGGATGACTTAGAACAAACAAAATAATTCAAGCGTAGTAGTTCTATACTTTATTTATTTTGTGAAGTTATCAGTTGTCTAATGAGCTCCCAGGGGCGATTTTTAAAGGCTTATAAGCGTCGTTATTGATATTGAAAAGGTTCCTACATGGATGTAAGTACTTAGATTTTGTTTGGAACGTTAAATCTGTGCTTATAACCCTTTCAATTATCGCTAAGTGATCAATTCATTAATTCAATTGGTATAAAGCCTAATGTTGTTCTACATATTGCTCTAAATATACTTTTAATTAGTCTGAGATCGCTTAAGTCGATTTCAGACTAATAACATATTTATCTACATAAATGATGGCTTGAGGTGTGATGGGTATATAACGTCTTAATTTATACCGTTTACCTAGAAACACATCAAATCTTTAAAAATGTCGACTATCCATGGTAACAGTTTAGCCTTTAGGTATAATAATCCTTATACGTAATTCTTTTATCATCACTTTTGTCGAGATATTTCATGACTGAGCACAATAACGAAAAAACCTTTATTAAAGGTAAAGATCGCGACCTTGAATCCTCTATATCAACCATGCAAGAAAAACTTGTTTCTTTCGGTTTTGATATTGTTGAAGCCTCTTGGTTAAATCCGCTAGCTAATTGCTATTCAGTTCATATTAAAGATGTTTCCTGCGGATTAATGTTTACCAACGGTAAAGGTTCTTCGGCAAAATCTTGCTTAGCAAGTGCATTAGGTGAATATTTTGAACGACTAAGTTGTAATTACTTTTTTGCCGATTATTACTTAGGTGAAGAAATTTCAAATAGCGAATTTGTCCATTACCCTGACGAAAAATGGTTTTTCAGTGCAGATGATACTATTCCAGCAGGTATGCTTGATGAAGGATTATGGAACTATTTTGATCCTAATTCTGAAATAACAATCGATAAACTTTACGATATGAACTCGGGTAATGGTGAGCGAGGTGTTTGTGCACTTCCCTATGTAAGAGAGCGCGATCAAAAAACAATTTACGTACCGGTTAACATTATTGGAAACGTCTTTGTTAGCAACGGTATGTCGGCAGGTAATACTCAAAATGAAGCACGCGTACAAAGCCTTTCAGAAGTGTTTGAACGCTACGTAAAAAATAAGATTATTGCCGAAGGTATTTGCTTACCAGAAATACCTTTAAACGTTTTAGAGCGGTTTCCCACCATTTTAGCTGACTGCAAAGAGCTTGAAAGCCATGGTTTTCATTTACGGATAGCAGATGCGTCGTTGGGCGGATTATATCCCGTGATGAGCGTAACGTTAATTAACCCTAAAGATGGTAGTGTATTTGCTTCTTTTGGTGCGCACCCAAGTTTTGAAGTGGCCTTAGAGCGCACGGTAACAGAGCTATTACAAGGCAGAAGTTTAGACCAACTAGACGTTTTTCAACCCCCTAGTTTTGATGAAGAAGAAATAGCTTCTCCTCACAATATAGAATTACATTTTATTGATTCAAGTGGTTTTATCTCTTACGATTTCTTTAAAGAAACGCCTGATTACAAATTTTTTGATTGGGATTTTGATGCCGATACACAAAGCGAATACAACAATCTTGTGTCTATTATTCACGATATGGGGCATGACATTCTTATATCAGATTATAATCATCTTAACGTTTACGCTTGTCGTATTTTAGTACCCGGAATGTCTGACATTTATCCGGTAGATGAAATTGTTTGGAATAATAATAACGACGGCGCTTTATTCAGAGAAGCGTTTTTAACCCTAAAAGACGGTGAACCGGAAGAATGGCTAGATATTTTAGACGCACTAGAGCAAGGCGGATACAACGACGCACTTGCTGCCGCAGAATTTATTGGTTTAGCGCCAGATGCAGGCACAACTTGGGCCGACTTCCGCTTAGGCGAGATGAAAGCAATGCTAGCGTTAGCTGCACAAAATGAACAAGCCATTGATTGGGTAAATTGGGCGTTACATTTAGATCAAAACAACGAGGAAAACACGCGTAAGTACCGTTGTTTACAAGCTCTGTTAGAAATAAAATGGGACGATTCACGAGCGTATAACCAATACATGACATCGTTAAGCTTAATGTATGGAAAAACACTTGCTCAACGCTGTTTAGATATTGTTGAAGGTAACATAGTATTTGATGGCTTACATTGCCCAGGCTTAAGTTTAGAAGGATTTGAAACCCATCAAAAACTATTAACAGGTTATAAAAAACTACAGGCAGCAAAAGCCAGTAATTGGAAAAAATAACAGCAAAATTAACGTAGTAAACATAAAAAAGGCGCTAAATTAGCGCCTTTTTTATATCTGTTTAACGAGTTAACTCGCTACAGTAATGCTTAGTTTGGTCTACGTTCACGACGAGGACGTTCTGCAGGTGCAGCTTGCGTATTTGACACGCTAATATCAATTGCTTGACGACGAATACGTACATTTTTTAATTGCTTAAACGACTTTTCAGGCATACCTTTTGGTAATTGCACAAAACTATGTTTGTCGTGTAAGTTAATCGCACCAATGTAGCTACTATCAAGTGATATTTCGTTAGCTATAGCACCAACAATGTCACCTGGTCTAGCACCGTGTTCTTTACCAACTTCAAGACGGTAGGTCTGCCAATCAACGTCTGAACGATTTTCTTTAGCTTTACGCGGTGCTCTTTCTCCGCCACGTTCGTTTTTAGATCTGCTTGCGCCTCTATCTTTTCTTGCACCACGGTCATTTCTAGCGCCACGATCATTTCTATCGTTGCGTTCACGTGTTTCACGACGAGGTTTAGGATCTTCTTTTGGTTGTAAAGGTTGCTTAAGTTGACTTTCAAAAAGTAAAGCCGCTGCTAAATCGGTCATTGAAAGTTCAGATTGCTCAGCCATTTTCTCAACAATTTCACGCATTACTTTAATATCTTTATTAGCCACAACGTCAACAATTTTTGTACGTGTGCGTTCAACACGTGCTTTACCAATATCTTCAATATTTGGTAATTGATAGGTGTTAATTGTGCCTGAAGTTAAGCGCTCATAGTGACGTAATGAGTACATTTCACGTGGACGACAAAAAGCAATTGACATACCTTCACGACCTGCACGACCTGTACGACCAATACGGTGAACATAAGCTTCGTTGTCACCTGGTAAATCGTAGTTAATAACTAATGAAATACGTGGAATGTCTAATCCACGAGCTACAACATCTGTGGCTACTAATATAGATGATTTACCTGATTTCATTTGATCGATAGTGCGTTCACGTTGTTGTTGGTTCATGTCACCATTCAACGGTAGTGCTGAGTAACCAGCGCGTTCTAATTTTTCAGCTACGTCAACAGTGTCGTTACGAGTACGAACAAAAACAATCATTGCATCGTATTCAACACTTTCAGCGATACGTTCTAAAGCAGTAATTTTGCTAATACCACTTACTTTCCACGCAAATTGTTGAATGTTTGCTTTAGCTTTTTTAACAGCAGCAATTTTAATATGTTCAGGATCTTTTAAGAAACGGTTAGCTACTTTGCGTATTTGTGCAGGCATAGTCGCAGAGAATAAAGCCATTTGAGTTTGCTTTGGTAAATGCTCAAGGATCCATTCGATGTCTTCTAAAAAGCCCATGTTTAACATTTCATCTGCTTCATCTAATACACACAAAGAAAGGTTATCTAATTTTAAGCTTTTACGGCGTAAGTGATCCATTAAACGACCTGGAGTACCCACTACAACTTGTGCGCCACGCTCCAGTTGTTGAAATTGTGGTTGGTAAGATTGACCACCATATAAGGTAGCTACTTTTAAACCTTTAATATTTTTTGCAAAAGTTTCTATTGCAGCAGCAACCTGAATGGCTAATTCACGAGTCGGGGCAAGTACCATTAATTGAGGTTTTTTTATAGAAGGATCTATTTTAGCAAGCGCTGGTAAACCAAAAGCAGCAGTTTTACCAGTACCGGTTTGAGCTTCACCTAACACATCTTTTCCAGCTAATAGTGGCGGAATAGTTTGTGCTTGAATAGCAGTTGAAGATTCAAAACCTAAGGTTTTTAATGCAGATAATAAAGTTTCAGGCAAGCCTAAAGAGTCAAAGCTCACAGGAGCGTCGTTAGTTGTTGTCATAATATTTGTCTTCTCTTGGCGAGATCTGATTGGCTTATTTTATTTAAGTTTATTGACTTGGAAATAAAACGTAATCAAAAATCCCGCATATACATATATACGAGGAAACCACCAGGAAGACTTAAGGCACATTCGGTATGCTAAATATGAACATTTAGCTAGGCAAGTCTATGGGCGGATATACCCCACTCATTCAAGTTAAGTATTGCTTATTGAAGTCACCCTAACTGAGGCGCGCATTATACAGAGTAACTGTCATTATACAAGACATAACCCACTAATTTGTGTAAATAATCCGCTTTTGATGCAAATTAAGACCATAAATCTACAAAACCCTATGTATTGAGTTTATTTTTTAAACTCTATACATAGGGTTTTAACACAATGTTAATACCATTAAAAAATACCAAAACAATATTGAGATGCATTTAATCAAAAATTTATTCGCCACCTTCAAGCATATCTGTATAACTTGACAATTTTTCAAGCGCTAATCCATGAATAGTTTTTCTAGGGTAACGCCCTAAGGTATTAGGTTTTCCCGCAATAGTACCCAATAATATAGTTAACGATTGATCAATATCTTCAACTGCATGAATAGCAAACTCGCCTTTTTCTACAGCCGCAATCACCTCATCATTCAACATAAGATTAATGACATTCGTTCTTGGAATAATAACACCTTGTTTACCCGTTAAACCGCGGTCTTTACACAATCGATAAAAGCCTTCAATTTTTTCATTTACGCCACCAATGGATTGTACTTCTCCATGCTGATTAATTGAGCCGGTAATCGCTATGCTTTGATTAATAGGTAGATGAGTTATTGCTGAAATAAGCGCACATAATTCAGCCATTGAGGCACTGTCTCCATCAATGTGCCCGTAGGATTGTTCAATAGCGATATTGGCTGAAATAGATACGGGGAATTTTTGCCCATATTTGTGCCCTAAATAACCGGTTAACAGCAAAAAACCTTTGGAGTGGATAGATTTACCTAAATCGACTTCTCGTTCAATATCGGTTACACCTTGGCTTCCGGCATAAACAGTGGCAGTTATGCGAGCGGGTGTACCAAAAATACTTTCACCAATTTCGAGTACTGTTAAACCGTTAACTTTGCCTATTTGCTTGCCTTGGGTAGTTATTAATACTTGACGCTCTTTGATTTCGCTTAACCAGGTTTCGCTAATTTTGCCTGTTCGCCTTTGTTTGGCGCTAAGCGCTAATTTTATGTGTTTGGCACTCAGGTCGCCTTGTTCATTATTTTTATGCCATAAGTAATTTGCTTCATCTAATATGTCGTTAGCAATAACAATATTAGCTGATATTTTATGCTGGTGTTCTTCACGTCTTAAAGCATATTTTATTAACTCTACTACGGCATCGTTCGATACGTTAGGGTATTGATTTTTATAGGCACGTTGGCGAATTAAATTTGCATAGGCGATTAAATTATCATTATTTTTATCAAGGTATCGGTCAAAATCAGCCAACACTCTAAATAGCTCATTAAACTCTTGATCATAGGCGTGTAAGCTAAAATAAATATCAGGATCGCCCAGCAATATAATTTTTATTTTTAAAGGGATTTTTTCCGGTTGTAAGCTGTAAGAGCCCGGTTGAGAATATTCTGAATATGGATTTTCAATGGTCACTTCTTGGGTTTTTATGGCTAACTTCAGGCGTGCCCAAACAAGCGGTTGGTTTAAAATTTTCTCTGCATCAAGTAATAAATATCCGCCATTCGCTTTATGTAATGCACCCGGTCGAATTAACCGATAACTGGTATAGGAGTTACCTTGAAAGCTAGAAAAATCGGCGTGTCCAAATAAATTTTGATACGTTGGGTTTTGCTCATAAACTACAGGAGCTCCTTCGTTAGCTTCACGCGCTACTAATAAATTAGGCAAAAAATGCTCAACCATTAATTTACGATTGTCTTTCTTTTTTTGTTTTTCGTTATCTTCACCTACTAATATATCAAGTACTGTTTCAACCACATGCACTTTTACTGTTGACAAGTATTGTAATACACACAAACTGCTTGAAAACTCATGCTCTAACTCTTTTAATAAGGGTTGAATACTTTGAGCTGCTGTTTCATTTTTAAGTTTTTTAAGCTTGTCTATAGATAAACGTTTCCACTTAGGTAATTCAATTAGCTCTTCTGAAAGTAACGTTTCTAATTCCGCTAATGCGGTAAAAAATTCCTTACGTTTTGCTTCATCTAAACTTGCTAATTCATTCTCATTTAGGGGTTTACCATCAACAACCGGTGAAAAACCAATTTCACCGTTTTCTTCAATTAACATAACGTTATACGTTAATGCGGTTTCTTCAACTTTGGTTATAGCTTCGTCGTATTGTTGGTTAAATTCGCGATCGATAGCGGCTTTTTGGCGTTGGTAACTTGGGTTATCAAACAGTTCAGGAAATAAAGCGAGCAAATCGTCAATAAAGGTATTAATGCGCGCTACAAGTTGCTTACCATCACCCGGGCTTAAAAATAATTTATATGGTGCATGCGAGTCGTCAAAATTTTTGATGTAACACCATTCTTCTGGCGTAGTTTGATTTTTTGCAGTTTCAGTAAGCATTTGTTTTATCAAGGTTTGCCGACCTGTTCCCTGCTCCCCCATCGCAAATACATTAAACCCTACGGCGTTCATTGCTAAACCAAATTCTAATGCTTCTTTTGCACGCTCATGACCGACAAAAGGTTGGTCTATTGTGTCAATATGATGAGACTCGGTAAATAGTGTTTCAGGTAACTGTGCCGTTAATTGGTGAGGTTCAATAGTAGTGGTAACGGTTTTTAAAGTCATGCAGGTCTCACTATAGAAGGTTTAAGAAAACAAATTTTTTGCAAATAAATCACACGGTTTTATCTCAAAGAAGCAAAGTCACATAGTGTACTCTTTCAATATATACTTTAGCAAAGTGCTTATGAATATTTGTATTATATTCACGATAAATTTAAACACTTTTATATAAAATTTAGACTGAACTCATCTTATGTTCTAAATCCGCTATGCCTAAGGGTTAAAATACTTAAAAATGTTTATTTGTGGTGGGTAAATAAGGTATTCTATGCGCTATAATTTATCCCTTATGAAATCAAGTCGTCGCTTAAATAACGCTTGATAAAAATCATAAGTCACCTTTTTGAATACCTGAGAACCGTTAATGGAATCCATCTACAATCCCCAAGCTATTGAAGCCAACGTTCAACAACACTGGACTAAAAATAAAACCTTTGCAGCTATTGAAAATACAACTCAAGAGAAGTTTTATTGTTTAGCCATGTTTCCCTACCCAAGTGGTAAATTACATATGGGGCATGTACGTAATTATAGTTTGGGCGATGTTATTTCTAGGTATCAACGCATGCAAGGTAAAAATGTAATGCAACCTATGGGTTGGGATGCGTTTGGTTTACCTGCTGAAAATGCAGCAATAAAAAATAAGTCGGCACCTGCTAAGTGGACTTATGAAAATATTGATTACATGCGCAGCCAACTCAAATCGTTAGGATTTGGCTATGATTGGGATCGTGAATTTGCAACCTGTGATAAAGATTACTACCGTTGGGAGCAATGGTTTTTTACTCAGCTTTATGAAAAAGGCTTAGTTTATAAGAAAAATGCGACGGTAAATTGGGATCCCGTTGATCAAACGGTACTCGCTAACGAACAAGTTATTGATGGCAGAGGCTGGCGCTCAGGTGCAATGGTTGAGCGTAAAGAAATACCACAATGGTTTATAAAAATCACTGATTACGCCGAAGAACTATTACAAGATTTAGACCAATTAACTGATTGGCCTGAACAAGTTAAAACCATGCAACGTAATTGGATTGGACGATCAGAGGGTGTTGAATTAACATTTAACGTTGCCGATTCAAACGAAAGTTTTGACGTTTACACGACACGCCCAGATACTTTAATGGGTGTAACTTATGTTGCTCTTGCCTCACAACATCCACTTACTTTACAGGCAGCCAAAACTAATGCTGACGTTGCCGCGTTTGTTGAAAGTTGTAAAACGAATAAAGCCACAGAAGCTGATATGGCTACTATGGAGAAAAAAGGTGTAAATACTGGTCTAAAAGCGATTCATCCGCTTACGGGTGAATTGGTTCCGGTTTGGTCGGCAAACTTTGTATTAATGGATTATGGCTCAGGTGCTGTTATGTCGGTGCCCGGACATGACCCGCGTGACTGGGAATTTGCGACTAAGTACAACTTACCTATTACTCAGGTAATTACCGGTGCTGATGGTGAAGATATTAACACCGCAGCTATCACTGAAAAAAATACTTTAATTAATTCGGGTGAGTTTAATGGTTTAAATTTTGAAGAAGCATTTAAAGCGATTTCAGACAAATTAATTGCCCAAAAAAAAGGTAATGTAAAAGTTAATTACCGTTTAAGAGATTGGGGCGTTTCACGCCAGCGTTATTGGGGAACACCTATTCCAATGATCAACTTGGCTAATGGTGAGTCTGTTGCCGTTCCAGAAGATCAGTTACCGGTTGAATTACCTGTAGACGTTATAATGAATGGTGTAACCTCTCCAATTAAAGACAATCCAGCGTGGGCTAAAACAACTTACAAAGGCGAAGATGCGTTACGTGAAACAGATACATTTGATACCTTTATGGAATCTTCGTGGTATTACGCACGCTTTTGTTCTTCTGATGATAATACCCAAATGCTTGATCCTGAAAAAGCGAATTATTGGTTACCTGTAGATCAATATGTTGGAGGTATCGAGCATGCTATTTTACATTTACTTTACGCACGTTTTTTTCATAAATTATTACGTGATGTAGGTTTAGTTAAGTGTGATGAACCATTTAAGAGCTTGCTTTGTCAGGGCATGGTATTAGCAGAAACTTATTACCGTGAAGCTGATAATGGCGCACAAGATTGGATAGCACCAACTGACGTTGAAGTTGAGCGTAATGAAAAAGGTCAAATAACCAAAGCAACAAGTAAATTAGACGGACAACCTGTACTAGCAGCAGGTATGAGCAAAATGTCTAAGTCTAAAAATAATGGTATTGACCCTCAACAAGTTATTCAACAATATGGTGCTGATACCGTTCGTTTATTTATTATGTTTACCTCACCGCCTGAGCAAACCTTAGAATGGTCGGACTCTGGAGTTGAAGGTGCTCATCGCTTCTTAAAACGAGTTTGGAAACTGGCTTACGATTTTACTCAAGAAGAGGCATTAACGTCTGAGCAAACTCTAGCAAATGTTACGTTAACTGCTGATCAAAAGGCTTTACGACGTGAACTACATAAAACTATTGGTAAAGTAAGCGACGATATTGGTCGCCGTAACACCTTCAACACCGCTATTGCTGCAATTATGGAGTTGATGAACCATTTAACTAAAGCAAGATTAGCCACAGTTGAAGACAGAATTATTATGCAAGAAGCGGTTAAAGCCGTAATTTTAATGCTTACTCCAATTGTTCCGCATCTTAGTCACCATGTTTGGAATATTATTGGTGATGGTAATCCTGTTGAAAACACGCCTTGGCCAACCGTTGATGAGAGCGCTTTAGTTGAAGACGAAAAGCTGATTATTGTTCAAGTTAATGGCAAGTTACGATCTAAAATTACCGTATCAGCCGATGCCTCCAAAGAGCAGGTGGAAGCGCTTGGTTTTGCTGATGAGAATGTTGCTCGGTTTACCGGTGGTAAAACAGTTCGTAAAGTTATTTACGTTCCAGGTAAACTACTCAACATAGTGGCTAACTAAGTTATACCTGAAAACCTAACCTTTATTAGTTGTACTTCATAAGTGATGATTTATAAAATTTTTACTTATGAGGTGTTTACTTTGGAATAAGGTTTACTTTGGAAGATAATAACAAGAAAGTATGTTATACCAATTAAAATTATTTCTCATTTATTCTTATTTAAAATTAGCAAAAGAGAACCGCAACATTGAAAAAAACGAGTCAATTAAAATCTGTTACTTTGGGCTTATGTATATTATTAACCTTTAGTTTAGGGGCAATTCAAGGCTGTGGTTTTCAATTACGTGGTAACTATTTGCTGTCCCCTCAACTACAAAATATTCATTTAAGTTCGGTTGATAAGCATGGCGAACTCAGCCGTTTAGTTAAACAACACTTAATAATTAATAAAATTAATCTTACCCCAAAACTTGCAGACCAAGTACCTGAATTACGTATTTTAAAAGATACGCTAGATAGAAGAACACTCTCCTTATTTAACAACGGTCAGGTAGCGGAATACGAACTGTTGTATTCAGCCAACTATCAACTTATTTTGCCAAATGCAGAAATCCGAAATTACACAGTTGAATTAAATAGAGACTATCAAGACGATCCTAATTTAGCTTTAGCAAAAAGCCGTGAATTAACCTTAATGTTAAGTGAAATGCGCAGAGAAGCCGCCAATAAAATTTTAAGAAATTTAGCCAGTTTAAGACTTTAGCGCTACTAATTTTACTAAAGTTTAGTGTTAAATCCTGTTTTTTATAAAAGAGTGCAGCGACTGCGTATAGTTAAAAATAGAATACTTAGTAACTAAAGCTAAGTAATTAACATTTAATCCTTAATAATCAATATTTAACGTTCAACATTTAACTCTCGGCATTTAACTATCAGTCAATAGAAAATGTAGACTAAGCGATTCATTATGCGTATTTATCATAACAATTTGCATGCCACACTAAACCAAGGTTTCAAACCCATTTGGTTAATTTTTGGTGATGAACCATGGCAAAAAAATGACAGCTTATCTGTTATTAAAAGCACCTGTTTAGCCCAAGGTTTTGATGAAGTTATACGCTTTACTGCTGATGATAAATTTGATTGGTCGGAGATAACTCACGAGTATCAATCAATGAGTTTATTTTCAAACCAACGTATTATTGAAATAGAATTACTAACGGCTAAAGTAAATGAATTGGCAGGTAAAACCTTACTTGCGTTAAGCGAACAGTTTACAAACGATGTAATAATTATTCTTCATGGCCCTAAATTAGATGCGGCTCAGCAAAAAAAGAAATGGTTTAAGTCACTTGAAAATGCTGGTTGTTTTTTACCTTTGTACGATATTGAAGGAAATCAACTCAACCAATGGATTATTCGTCAAATTAAGCAGCTTGGACTCAATATTCATCAAGACGTTATTCCCCTGATGGTGCAACTTTTTGAAGGTAATTTATTAGCGTTACATCAAGAGTTACAAAAGCTCTCTATTTTGTTTGGTCAAACAATGGTTACCATTCATGACGCTGAAAAAATCATTATTAACCAAGCTAAATTCAATCCTTTTCAACTAATTGATACGCTGTTAAAAGGAGATTTAAAAAAGTGCATTGCTATTCTTGATCAACTTCAACATGAAGGCGCACCAATAAATCAGTTAGTGTGGTTTTTACATAAAGAAATTTCTCAATTGATTGAAATGCGAGAAAAAATAAAAAAAGGTGAATCAATTAACGACTTGTATAAATTTTACCGAATATGGGATAAGAAAAAACCGTTATATCAACATGCATTAACTCACACTACCTTAAGCAACTTATGCTATGGCTTAAGCCGACTAGCTCAAGTTGATTTAATCAGTAAAACCGCCAGTGAATTTAATCCCTATGTTTTATTATCCGATGTTTGTATAACGTTATACCATGGACAAGCCACATCAAAATTACCGCTAAACTACGAATATAGTTAATGACAAACGCTAGTTTACGTAAAGCCATTCAAAAAAAACCTCTCAAGATTGGGCTGTTAGGAGGTACTTTTGATCCTATCCACAAAGGGCATATAGAGCCTGCAAAACATGTATTTACGCAATTCCACCTCGATAAAATTTTAGTTATTCCTGCCCATAAGCCCCCTCATAAAAACACTACTCAAGCCGCAACAGAACACCGAGTAAATATGGCTGAAATAGTTTGTAATAATGAAACCTGCTTTACCCTTGATACTAGAGAAATTAATCGCACTTCAATTTCATATACCATTGATACGCTTAAAGAAATAAATATTGAGTTCCCTAACAGTGAGCTATTTTTTATCATGGGAATGGATTCATTACTAAGTTTTACTCGTTGGCATTTATGGCAAAACATTCTTAAACGTTGTCATTTAGTAGTAAATACCCGACCGGGCTACAATCTGCTTTCACTTAATACTGAAACTAAAGCATTACTCAATCAGCATTATATTTCCGTGCCTGACTATCAAAAAAACATCGATGAATATTTAGGCGATAAAAACTCAGGTAGTGTTATAAAAAAAGCCGGTTATATTTTTTTACATAATGCCGAGCTAGTGAGTATATCTTCAACAGAGATAAGAAATAATTTAGCCCGCGAGCACTTGCAAAACCAATTATTAAACAAAAATCAATCTGAACCTATGAGCGAGTTTCACAATAACTTAACCAAAGAAGTGTTTGACTACATTAAAAAAAATCAGCTATATGTACCTTGAGTTATTTAACCCAAATTATTTAATCTAAATTATGGATAAGCAATATTTCACAATAATGCTATTTTAAACGTTCTAGACGTAAAATATTTTTATATATTGAACAAAAATTATACTCAAAAAATCTACACCTCCAAGTGAGTTCGATGTAAATTTAAGCTAACTCGTCATTTATTTATCCCCTAAAATAACAATATTTTGTTTTAACCTTTTCTTTAACTATGGCTAACTGATGAGATCAAATAGCCACTGAACCCTTAAAAATTTTGGTCATGTTGCCAATTATTAATTAACTTTATCATTCAAGCTAAATCCAAGGTTACCTGAGATTTAAAAAGTGATATTATATACACCATTCATATAATATTAGAGAACCCACGTTGGAAAATACTGCACTTAAAGCCTTTGTTATTGAAAAACTAGAAGACATGAAAGGTCGAGATATTACTATTTTAGATATTTCAAAAAAATCAAGTTTTGCTGATTACATGATTGTATGTTCAGGCAACTCAAACAGACATGTAAAATCTATTGCGCAATCAATTGCAATGGAATGTAGGGCTGAAGGCATTGAGCCACTAGGCATTGAAGGTAATGATGTTGGAGAATGGTCACTGGTTGATTTAGGTGAAATTATTGTTCATGTAATGACTGACCCTACAAGAGATTTATACCAATTAGAACAACTATGGGAATAATGTAGTTTATTATGCGTATCACTCTTTACGCGGTTGGAAACAAAATGCCATCGTGGATCACCGAAGGATTCAACGAATACTGTCGAAGATTCCCTCGTGACATGTCATTTCATTTAGTTGAAATTTCTCCCGGAAAAAGAGGAAAAAACGCAGATATTGCTCGAATTTTAGAAAAAGAAGGTGAGCTGACCCTTGCGGCTATTCCTAAAGGTAATAGAATTGTTACTCTTGAAGTTGAAGGCAAACCTTGGACAACTCCACAACTTGCTCAACAACTCAAACGTTGGCACCACGACAGCAGAGATGTTGCTTTGCTGGTAGGTGGTCCTGAAGGATTAGCGCCTGCATGCATTCAAGCATCGGAGCAAAAATGGTCTTTATCTCCCTTAACATTGCCTCACCCATTGGTAAGAGTTGTAGTAGCTGAAAGTTTATATCGTGCGTGGAGTATTAATAATAATCACCCGTACCACCGAGAATAAGTCCGAGTGCCTGCCCGTAAACGCATATCCATAAAAAACCATACCGCCGAAGCTAATTTATTTGCTCGCAGAGCTCTTATTTCTTTTATCGGTGTGCTTATTTTATTACTGATCATGTTTAGTAATATCTATGATTTAGAAGTGAGTTCTTACGATAAATATAAAACTAAATCTAATTCCAACCGAATTAAGTTATTACCCGTGGCACCTAACCGAGGCCTTATTTTTGATCGTAACGGCGTTTTATTAGCTGAAAATAGACCCATTTATAGCTTAGAAGTTATACCTGAAGATGTAGAAGATATTAATGCTACTTTATCTGAAGTTGCACTGCTTTTAGATATTAGTACTGAAAAACAAGAAAAAGCCCTTAACGCAATACGCAGTAAAAGACGCTTCAAACCGGTAGAAATACATTCAAGATTAAACGATCAACAAGTAGCAATATTTTCAGTTAATCAGCATAAATTCCCAGGTTTTTTTATTGATGCGCGTTTAAAGCGTTATTATCCTTTTGCTGATTTAACCACTCATTCAGTAGGTTATGTAGCAAGAATAAATCAACGAGATAATAGTAAACTTGAAGAAAAAGGCATCGCAGAAAACTACGCCGCGACTCGTAATATTGGCAAGCTTGGTTTAGAAAAATACTACGAAAATATTTTACATGGCACCATTGGTCACCAAGAAGTTGAGGTAAATAACCAAGGTCGAATTATTAGAACCCTAGATTACACGCCCCCCATACCGGGGAAAGATCTGACACTAAGTTTAGATATTGAGTTACAAATGATCGCAAAGCGAGCATTGTCAGGTAAACGCGGCTCTATAGTCGTTATGGATCCCCGCACTGGCGAAATTATTGCCATGTATTCAAACCCTAGTTATAACGGTAATTTGTTTGTTCACGGTATTAGTAATAAAAACTACAATAAATTAAGAAATTCTAAAGACTTACCCTTTATTAATCGTAGTACTCAAGGTTTATTTCCACCCGCTTCAACCATCAAACCTTTATTAGCCTTAACCGGTTTAGAAGAAAATTTAATTACGCCAGCATATGAAATTTTTGATCCTGGTTTTTACCAACTTAAAGGGATTAAAACTAAACGCCGTGATTGGAAAAAAGGGGGCCACGGTAAAGTAAACCTGACTAAATCCATAGAGGAATCTTGTAACGTATATTATTACGATTTAGCCTTTAAATTAGGCATTACGCGTATTAGTACCATGATGGAAAAATTTGGCTTTGGCGATTACACCGGAATAGACATTCACGAAGAAAGAAGTGGAATTATGCCCAGTGTGCAATGGAAGCGTGCCCGCTATAACCAACAATGGTATGCGGGTGAAACGCTATCAGTAGGTATTGGACAAAGTTATTGGACGGTAACACCATTACAGCTTGTTAACGCAACCACTATTTTAGTTAACAAAGGGCAAATTAAAATCCCTCATTTGTTAAAATCAACCACAGAAACAGTCAATACAATAGTTGATGGCGAAGCTTCAACCTCTATTTTAACGGAGAATATATTATATGAAGATAAACCACCTATCGTGCTCAGCAAACCTAAAAACTGGGATTTAGTGCTAGACGCTTTACACAATACCGTACAAAAATTTGGTGCCACCGGTTACAATGCATTTAAAGGTAGTACGTACGATGCCGCAGGTAAAACAGGTTCTGCTCAAGTCGCCAACATTAAACAAAATGAAAAATACGACGCTAAAACAACCCGAGAAAACCAACGTGATAATGCCATGTTTATTGCTTTTGCGCCTTACGAATCTCCAGAAATAGTAATTGCCGTTGCTATAGAGAATGTAGCAGAAGGAGGCGGAGCATCAAATGCTGCACCTGTAGCAAGGCAAATGATGGATCAGTATTTTGGCGACCGCGTTATTGTTAGTAAAGATCCAAATCGACATCCACATCATAGCGATGTTTATGGTCAAAAAAGTGTGAGTATTTCCCAATGACAAATTTGAGTGTTTGCTCATGAGAACAACAGGGCAAGATCAGCCAAAATATCGAACTTTATTGCAACGTATTCATATCGACTTGCCCTTATTGCTCGGTATAGTTTGCTTGATGATTTTAGGATTATTTGTTGTTTATAGTGCTGGTGGACAAGAACTTGATATTGTAATAAGGCAATCTATACGTTTGGGTATAGGTTTAGCCGTTATGTTTGTTGTTGCACAAATACCTCCCATGTCTTATAAAAAGTGGGCAGTACCGATGTTTATCATTGGTTTGATGATGTTAATATCTGTACTTTTGTTTGGTCACATAGGTAAAGGTGCGCAACGCTGGTTAGATTTAGGATTCATGAAATTTCAACCATCAGAGTTAATGAAATTAGTGGTTCCAATCACAATCGCTTGGTATGTCAGTCAGTACGATTTACCAGCAAAAATACTGCATATCACCATTGCCTTTATATTAGTACTTATGCCTACGCTATTAATTGCTAAACAACCTGATTTAGGAACTTCTCTACTTATCGCCTGTTCAGGAATATTTGTTATATTTTTAGCGGGTGCTAGTTGGACATTAATAAGCATATGTGTAGGGTTAGCTTCGGCTTTTGCGCCAATACTATGGTTTTTTTTGATGGAAGATTATCAAAAACAACGGGTATTAACCTTTTTAAACCCTGAACAGGATCCATTAGGTTCTGGTTATCACATTATTCAATCAAAAATAGCTATTGGCTCTGGCGGAATACATGGAAAAGGTTGGTTACAGGGTACACAATCACAGCTTGAATTTTTACCTGAACGACATACTGACTTTATATTTGCCGTGTTTAGTGAAGAATTTGGTTTAATTGGCGTTGCCATATTACTTTCAGTATATTTAGCTATAGTGATCCGCGGGCTTTATATTGCTATTAACGCCCAACAAGCTTTTACAAAGTTATTAGCTGGCAGCTTAACGTTAACTTTTTTTGTATATGTTTTTGTGAATATTGGAATGGTTTCAGGCTTACTGCCCGTGGTAGGAGTTCCTCTACCCTTAGTGAGTTATGGCGGTACTTCAATGGTTACTCTGATGGCGGGTTTTGGTATGATAATGGCGATAAGTACAAATAGGCGCTTGCATGCATAAATTTGTAATAAATGTTCATATACCCGTTACCATTCAAAGTGCTCGATTTCAGTGGGAATTTAAATGACTTTAGGCAAGGAGAATAATTCAAACTGAAGTGGCATAGTCACTCTATGTTTTGATTATTGACCGCGGCATAAAACCATTTTAAACCCATCGAAGAAGGGCTTGAGCAACATTACATTGTTTAAACCAAGTTTACTTTCAGTGTTTTTACTAAATATAATATTATTAACTACAATGTTGAAGGTAAAACTTTAACTATTACTACTATTAACTAAATTGGAAAAATCCTTGTTTATTATTATTTTACTTAATTTTCTCATCTTAATAGCAACCATTCTTCCAATGTCTAATAATAGACATTGGATTGTTAGAGCTATGGATTTTCCTCGCATGCAAATAGTATGTTTAATCATTGGATTACTAATATACAATGTTATTGCTTTAGATTTAACGGCGTCAATTTCATGGTTAATTTTAACCAGCACAACATTATGCCTACTATGGCAACTCTGGTGGATTTTACCTTATACATTTTTATGGAAAAAAGAGGTGAAAACCTCCACTTGTAACGATAAAAACAAACAACTCAGTATTCTTACCACTAATGTACTTAAAACTAATCGTGATAGTAAATTACTGATTGAGCAAATTAATAAACTTTCACCTGATATTTTAGTAACCTTAGAAACAGATCAATGGTGGGAAGATGAATTAGCTGTTATTGAGACTGACATGCCCTATTCAGTTAAATGCCCGTTAGATAATTACTATGGAATGCATGTTTATTCGAGGTTACCTTTTAGTGAAGAAGAAATTTGTTTTTTAGTTGAAGACGATATTCCATCTATTCATTTCTCTTTAAAATTAAGATCAAATGATAATATTAGAATGCATTTTATGCACCCTGCTCCTCCAAGCCCCACTGAAAATACAGAGTCTACCGAACGAGACGCCGAGCTTATTACCTTAGCAAGAAGTGTTATAGATAGTTCCCAACCTATTGTTGTTACCGGTGATTTAAACGATGTTGTATGGTCACCAACAACTCGCATGTTTCGAAAAATTAGTGGACTTTTGGATCCACGTATTGGTCGTGGTGTTTTTAGTACTTTTCATGTTGATTACAGCTTTTTAAGGTGGCCTTTGGATCACTTGTTTCATAGTGAACATTTTACTTTACTTACGTTAAAACGTTTACCATCAATTGGTTCTGATCATTTTGCATTATTCTCTCAACTGGCTTTCACTCCAAATGTAAACGAAAAAAAAGACGGTGTTGACGCCAACCAAGATGAAAGAAAAGAAGCCAAAAAAATCTCTGAGTCTAATAATGTTAGTAAAGATGACATCCCTACCTTAAAAAAAGATAACCAATAGGTCAGGCAAGCAATGAAGCTAAAAATATGGTGTTTGTTATTAATAGTTTTTATTAGTGCTTGTACTAGCCAAAGCGGTCGTTACCAACAAAAGCATGACAGTACCCCTACTAGGATTCCCACTTCATCTGAGTTAGTAAACGCGGTTCCAAAGAATGAAGCACACAGTCGAGGCGGTAATAAAAACTATACCGTTAGAGGAAAAGATTATCGTGTTTTATCAAAATCAAAAAACTTTAAACAAACTGGCATAGCTTCTTGGTATGGCAATAAATTTCATGGTCATTTAACTTCAAATGGTGAAATTTATAACATGTATGGCATGAGTGCAGCTCATAAAAACTTACCTCTACCTACCTATGTTAAGGTAACAAATCATCTTAATAAAAAATTTGTGATTGTACGAGTGAATGACCGTGGACCGTTTCATGAAAACCGCGTTATAGATCTGTCATACAGCGCAGCCTTCAAACTTGATATGTTAAAAAAAGGCACCGCAATTGTTACTATTGAAGCGATTGATACAAGTACTCCGTTTAAAAGCCCACACTTGCCTATTGGATATATTCAGGTATTTGCTACACAACATAAGCATATTGCTAAACAAAAAGCGCAGCAGTTAAAAAAGATAGTTAGCCATCAAATCAAAACACCTCACAAAAATGGCATTTATCGAGTAAAAATAGGCCCATTTTCGGATCAAATAAAACTTGAACAAGCACTTACTAAGCTTAAAAAAAGTGGTTACCCAAAAGCGTTTAAAAGTTATATCAATTAAAAATATTAATTGCATCAATTACTTTGTTTTACGCTGAACTCGATTTTATTTTAAACTCGTATAAATTTCATCAAAAGTAACAACTTCAAGCTCTCACCACATAGTATTCCCATATAAAAATGCTATACTGCTGAAAAATATTTCGCTTTAATACCCGTAGAATAAAGGAAAATTATGTTTACTTTTATGACGAATAAATTATTTTCGTCGCGCGCAAAAATCTTTACCTTAATCGGTACCTTATCTCTTAGCGCCTTTTCAATAGTTCATGCTAATAACATCATTCCTGCTCCCCCCTCTATTAATGCAAAAGCACATATATTGCTTGATTACACAACCGGTAAAGTTATTTCTGAAGAAAATGCTGATAGCTTATTAGCGCCAGCCAGTTTAACCAAAATGATGACGAGTTATATTATTGGTAAGGAATTATTAGCTGGCAATATTACTAGTCAAGATCCTGTCAAAATAAGTAAAAAAGCTTGGGCAACGGGCAACCCCGTACTTCAAGGTTCATCATTAATGTTTTTAGAAGTAGGCAAAGAAGTGTCGGTTGATTTACTTAACCAAGGTATTATTGTCGCCTCTGGCAACGATGCATGTATTGCAATGGCGGAACATATTGCCGGTAGTGAAAGCGCTTTTGCAGACTTAATGAACGCCCATGCAGAGCAGCTCGGTATGCATAGTAGTTATTTTGAAAATAGTCATGGGCTTGACAGCCAAGAGCATAAAACAACGGCTCGTGATATGGCTACACTAGCAATAGCACTCATCAAAGATGTACCAGAAGAGTACAAAATATATAAACAAAAATCTTTTACTTTCAATAACATCAAGCAATATAACCGTAATAGTTTATTATGGGATAAAAGTATGAATGTTGACGGTTTAAAAACAGGGCATACCTCTCAAGCAGGTTACAGCTTAGTTACCTCAGCAACTAAAGGCGACATGCGCTTGGTGAGTGTAGTTATGGGAACTGACAGTGAAAGAGCTCGTAAAGTTGAAAGTAAAAAACTACTTAATTACGGCTTTAGATTTTACGAAACTTATACTCCTTATAACGCCGGTGAAAAGTTTGTCACGAATCGTGTTTGGATGGGCGATGTACCCGAAGTTGATTTAGGTATTATGGTAAGTACACCTATTACCATTCCTCGTGGCCAACGTAAAAACTTAGACACGAACTTTGAATTAACAAAACAACTCACAGCACCTTTAAGTAAAGGTGAAATAGTCGGTAAAGTTTTTGTACAATTAAATGGTGAAGACATTGCTGAATATCCTCTCGTAACACTTCAAGAAATAAACGAAGGTAGTATGTTTAGCCGTTTAGTTGATTATGTGAAATTACAATTTAACAGCTGGTTTTAATAAATAAATTTTTAACCCCATTAAATTGGTTTTAAAAGGAACGTTCTTCGTTCCTTTTTTTGTGTACTTGCCTCTTTGTAGGTCAATGAAACGTTTTATCACATAGTTATTTTATTGAAAATAACCACACGTCAACGAGAATGCACTTGGTATGTGAATTCAGCCATTGTATAAAACCTAACTTATTGCTACAAAAAAGTACAAAAAAAATCAAAAACTTCTAGAGTCTGTTGATCTTTCAGGGTTAAATTTTATTCAATTTAAAACGAATTTAATCGCGATGTGAGCTTTGTCTAATAGTTATTCTATTAAAGAAGCGAACAGCAATGAGTAAATTCGTTTTAAATG
>Ga0115029_1000638_pt1 | contig 32636 bp, 28 predicted proteins | sample SidtaG_3_FD_87297 | JGI IMG/M metagenome (GOLD analysis project Ga0115029, IMG submission 87297) | Marine algal microbial communities from Sidmouth, United Kingdom - Sidmouth_Asex1 metaG | ecosystem: Host-associated > Algae > Red algae > Unclassified | place: Sidmouth, United Kingdom | collected... | reverse complement strand
GGCTCTCAGCGTCGGTGCACCACCCGCACCACCCGCACCACCGCTATTTCGGGGGATCGCGTCGTGAACCGCCGTCAACGACTGCCGACACCGTCACCGGCTCACGACTGGCGAGCACTCGCCGCCGATCGTCCTCAGCGCCTGCCCGAGCTGTCAGCCGGCGCCGAGCACGACGTGGAATTGCGCCTGCGGCACGACGGCCGCGACGTGCCCGTGGTGACGCTCACCGGCGCGATGACGACCGACGACCCGGCCGCGCTGCGAGCGGTGGCGGTACGACTGCACGCTGCGGCTGATGCGCTGGAGGTGGCCCGATGACGAACTTCAGACGCAAAGGCTCGGCCGGTGAGTTGGAGTTCGCTCGCGCCATCTTCGACACGCTCGGCGTCCGACTCGTGCGCCAGCTTGACCAGTGCCGCGCGGGTGGGTTCGACCTGGCACCCGAGCCTACCGACGACAGCGCGTGCGCGGTGCTGCTGCGCGGGTACGCCGTTGAGGTGAAGCGACACCGCACGGCAACATCCGGCGAGGTGGCCGTGTGATGGACGCAGACGTGCCGACAGGCCGACGACGCTGGACTGCGCCCGATGCTCGCCTACCGGCCCGATCAGGCGCCCTGGCGCGTCGTGCTGGCGCTGGACGCGCTGGTACCCGACAGCGCAGGCGCTGATGGTCTGCCGCACATGGTGGTGCTGTCGCTCGACGGTTTCGCCGCCATCGCCCGAACCTGATCCCGACCGGCCCGCGGCGCGCTGGCGACCCGCCGGCGTAGCCGGACCGAGACAGGTCGCCATCACCCGACAGGTAACGACACACCATGACCGACACCATCATCATCGACACCGCCGCCGACCCGATCGACCTGGCCGACCCGGCGGACTGGATCGAGACCGAACACGCCAGCGCCACCATGCCGGTGAGCGAGCACGAACGGCTGCGGCGTCTCGTCGCGCTCACCCTGGCCGCACCGCTGATCGAACACGAACGGGCCGACACGCTCGACGACACGCCCGCCCACCGCGCGTTTGAATCCCTGCTGTGGGGACTGGTAGCGAACATTGGCGCCGAGGACGACGAGGACTTCGAGGGCTACCCGTCCGGCGACATGACCGACGAGGACTTCGACGCCGACACCCGCGGGCTGACGCTCGACGGCGCCACCGTGTGCGGCTCGCTGACCATCGCCGCCCTGGCGGCACTCGGGCAGGGCTGGCGGTTCAGGCACCCAAGCGGATACGTGCTCGTGATCGTGCGAGACGCCGCGGGGCTGCGGTTCGTGCAGCCGATGTCCGGGTTCGTCGACCCCGTGTGCTGGAACGTTCCGCGGGTGCCGATCACCGCGCCGGCAGTCCAGACCGTCGACGAGCTGGTGCCGCTGATGCGCGCGTACATCGACCTGCTCGACCGGATGACCGGGTGGGGCCTGATGGACGAGCGCGAGGGCGACGACGAACCGCGCCTGTACTGGTGCTATACAGGCGGACCGAACCAGAACCACAACCGCCCGGACGAGCTGGTGGTGGACATGCAATGCCACGGCACCGCGGCGACGCTGACGCTTGCGCGTGATGGATATGCGCTCGTGCGCCTGGCCGGGCTGTCCGTTGCGAAGCATGGCGATGGCGACACCTGGCGGTTGACCGACGAGGCCACGGGTGCCCGCTTCGACGTGGTGACCGCGGACCCGTACCACCACGGCGGCCGGTTCACGGTCTGCGCGATGGACCTGGCGGCGGTCGAGCTGATCGACCAGCGAGCAATCGCACCCGCCGGGCTGGGCGCCTGAACCTCGCCTGCTCACCGGCGGCACGGACGCTGCCCTACCCGCAGCACGGCACCGAGAATCGCATGGACACCGACACAAGCCACGACACGCATGACGACACGCGCACTTGGTACCGCCTTGCGACTATCGAGTCAACTCACCCACACGACGTTGCTCCAGATCCAGATTCCGCCGGCTGCAAGAGAAGCCCAGTATGCCACCAGACCGAGCCCTTCCAAAAATCCGTCAAGGCTCAGCTTGGCTGGCTCCGACATCCAGTTCGTGCATGTGAACAAGAACCAGACGGGCAACATAATCGCCGCAGCCGTTGCAGCCACCCACCACAGCGGTGCGAACACAACCCACCACGACATCAGCGCCAGCTCGCTTACCTTGAGCATGGCAAGGGTTGCGACCGCCATGGGGATGGCTACAGAACCGGACGAGCCCTTCGAGCGCGCTGTAGCACGGTTGGTACTCATGGCTGGCCCTTCGTGATGGGGTCTGACTACTTTGCCAGTTTGCAATGCGGGTTGCTGCATCGATACCACCGGCATGACTGACGTGATCGACGACACACGCACCTGGCACCGCCCTGGCGTCACCGCCATGTGAACCGGATCGCCCGCCTGATACCTGTCACCGAGCGGCAGCGCGAGGTGCTGACATCTTGCATCGCTCGCATCGGGAGGCATGGCTACGAGCCGCCCGCCTGCCAAGGGCTGCCGAACCCATCAGCTTCTACTGGTCGGCCCTGTCCGCAGTCTCTTTCGTACCGATAGCAACGCGGCGTCGAATCGATTCGAGAAGTCGTTATAAATGCCAGCCTCCGAACAGAGTACGTGCCACAGAGTTTCGAGGTTGTGCCACGCGAGTGGAATGGCGATTCCCACCTTCACATCAGGCGTATAAGACATAGCCACTCGAAGCAACAAGACGGCCTTGGCGGCTTCGCCTTCGAGGTCTCCCAGCTCGCGAAGTAGCTCCGGTAAACGGATATCGCAAACGGCCTCGACCGTCAAGAGCGCCCGCAACAGTTCTCCCTTTGCTTCGACGACCCTGTCCAGGCGTTCTTCCACTACGTCAAGCACCTGCGAATCGATCGGCGGGCGGTAGCGAGGAGGAGGTAGTGGCGGGTCCCACGTCTCTGGCAACGCAGGCATCACCCTTGGCATACTCTTCACATTGCGAAACTCGCGCATTCGTTCTCGATAGAGCAGGAGCGCAACCTCAGCATCGCGTCGAACCTTGTACTGGTCACCACCGCGTACCGAGTCTCGCCATGTCGAGAGCCCGCGCCACAGGACGAACAGCGTAAAAATGACGGCGAGATCGGCAAACAAGTCGACCAGCCATCCCGCGCTGGCGCATCCCAAGCACATGCTCACCGCTACAGTCTCCGGAAACGAGTGTTCACAGGGCGTGCCTAGCCAAGGCACTGATGTTTACTGAGCATGCGCGTGGCACCACGATCGAGAGTGTCCCTGATCTAATCCGCCCGTACCTCACCCGCAAGCGCTGTCGCGTCCGTGTAAGTATCGAAGCGCTCGGTAGATACTCGGACCGAGCCAAGCGATTTCAACGACGCGGCCCCCCTTCTTCGGCGACCCATACGAGCGGTCGTTTCCTTCGCGGCTTTCTTCATGCCGTGACGATACCTCGTCGTTCGAGGGCTCGATCCATCGTCCGGGCATGGGACCGACGAAGGAATGGCCGGGCGAATCGGCGGCCTGACGCACCACCGGCGGCACGGACGCCGCCCGCCCGAGACCTGTCATCCACCGAACCCGAGAACCAGACCATGCCCGATACTAACGAGCACGATACCGACACACCCGCGGCCGACACACCACGACCGAACACCGTGACGATCCGCGGCGAGAAGGGCACGAGCAAGGCCCGAAAGCTCGCCCGTACCGCCCTGTCGCCGGAGTTCGGCGCGATGATGGCCCTGTCGGGCATGAACAAGGCGAGCGGCGTGCACGCCGACGTGGACCTGAGCGCGCTGCACGACGAGCTGATGACGGCAACTCGCGACCAGAGCGCCACCGGCACCGATCGGCTGATGGCGCAGGCGATGGTGCTGGACCGGCTATTCACCCACCTGACCGCCACCGCCATGCGGCAGAAGTACGTCTCGCAGATCGCCCCCGCCCTAACGCTCGCGCTGAAGGCACAGGCACAGTGCCGGGCGACGTTGCAGGCGGTGAGCGACATCCGCCACCCGCGCACGCAGTTCGTCCGAGAGCAGCACGTCGGCACGCAGTTCAACGCGAACGGACACCAGCAGGTGAACGTCGAGGGCGACGCGCGCACGGCGAGCACGCGAGAATCGGCCGAACGAACTGTCAGAGGGCATAGCGAATGAGCTACACCAGAACAGCGGCGCACCGGCAGGCGTCGAGGGAGCGGGCGATGCGGTCGAGACCGTGGGAGCACGCGACCGGGCCGCGAACGGCTGATGGCAAGGCGTCGAGCAGCCGCAACGCCTATCGGGGCGGCACTCGCGAGAGGTTTCGCGAGATCGCCCGCCTGATGCGCGAACAGCAGCAGCAGGTGCGCGAGGTGCTGGCGTGAACCTGGCCGAGCCTGCCCGGTCCGAGCGCTTCGCTGGCTGGCTGGCGCTGAACAGCTACCGACCCGAGTACGCCCGACAGGTGCAGAGGCTCGCGGGTGCCGTGTTCGAGCGCGCCGGCATTGCCGAGTTCTTCGAGGTGGACGGTGCGACGCTCGACGGTTGGCGGACCGATCACGCGGACTTCGCCTGCGCGATGGATCGCGGCGCCGTGCTGGCCGATGTCAACGTGGCGGCGGCGCTGTACCGGACCGCCATCGGGCACGAGCGCACCGAGACGCGCACCGTGGCCGGGCGGACCACCAGCTACACCGTGCACGTCCCACCGAACGTGCGCGCCTGCATGTACTGGCTGGAGCGTCGGTGTCCCGAGCAGTGGAGCGCGCGGTCCGAGGTGCGGGTGGACGCCGGGTACAAGCGGGTAACGTTGACGATTGATTGATGCTTTAAAGGCATACGGACGCGTCTGCCCGACGTCTGCCGCAGGTAGTCGGCAGCTCTGCTTACTGAGGCGGATGCTGCTTGGATCACGCACAGGATCTGCGCAAACTACTGAATAATAGGTAAAAATTTAGCAGGCAACGTGATCCTTCTAGCTTCCGGCTTAGGATATAGACAGCAGCTGAAGTCAACTAGCTCAAGTATTAGGGTCTCTCATTCTTTGGAGCGCGATGTCGAGCACGGACATGGTTGTATCAAGATTCGTTTTCGAAAACGATGGGCGCGAGTCTGAGAAATCGCTCGACGCCCGGAGATGCACAACTCCGTTGATGTAGTCGTGGCTTACGTTAATCGAACACTCAAAGGTTTTCCAGTGCCGGCATCCGAAAACGTCTACGTATTTAGCGCGAATCCATACGATCTGCTGCTGCGTCACATCTCCGGGCCCAACTTCAAGCCGGAGTTCGTCCCATTTAACAATCGTCCGCCGATCTCTCGGCGCAAGCGGCGGCCCATAAAGGTTACTAAAATTTGCTGTTATCTCCGGATTGAAGAAATCGGGAATTCCGTCGCCACCGATTCTAGAATCTGCCTCCCCCCTGGTTTTCCAGACATGGAAGTCCGGTTCAATGGCAACACTGCCGCCGTAGTTTCGAACTGCAATGTGACCCTCTTCTATAATCGCGAACAGGTAGGCGCGGTTCACAAGCTGATCGTTGGTGACGAGCTTGACTCCTGTTTCCGAAGCAGTGAGCGCTGCTTTCGCGCTAGCCGCAGCTGCCCTGAAGGTCACGTAGAGCAAGCCAACGGTTACCGCGCCCGCCGCGAGCTGAAGCAAGTCGACCGCTGCTGCTAGCCGAACACTGCGCGCGACTTGTTGCTGGATGTCGAGTTCTTGCATCGCAAGGCTATTGTCCTCGCCATCGATCGCCACGAAACGCTCGACGACTATTGGCTCGGTCAGGAGCAGCGCCAGTGCGCCGCCCAGGACGAGCATGGCGGCTCCGAGCAAAACTCCTTTGCCAATGTCCATGTTGCGCCAGCTTCAGTCCGTTGCGGCGCCACAGCTTACCGTCAGGTACCGGCATGGCCGCAGCCATCCGCACGACCGCGCGCCCCGTACCTGTGCTGACAAAATTACTCGCCCGGACCCATGGTTTAGCGTCGCAGTCGGCCTTTTGATGTCCTCACGCATGATCGTCGGCAAGACGCACACCGGAGACCAGGCCATGCCTGCAACGACCGACACGCCCACCGCCCGCACCGCGCCCCTGCCGGCCGTACCTGGCTGCACAGGCGCGCTGACCGGTCCGCCACGTTCGAGCCACCGACTGAGGATCGCCGCGCCTACTCACAGCCCGGTGGCTCCTCCTCGGCGAGTTGGACGCATTCTGACTGGAGGTCGAACGGCAGCGTGCGCCAAGCACGAGAACTTAGAGCGCCGATAACGGCGTGATCAGGACAGACGGCAGATGACATTCGTTCAAAGGGGGTTCAGATCAAGCCTGACTTTGAGTGCTCGCAGCATCTCGAAGGTGCTACACACAGGCACATTAAATTTGTCGCACAGATCAGGCAAAAGGACCCTTTTTCCTGGATGTCGGCGATCGATTTTCGTGAGTTACCAGAGCGGCACCGATGGTGCTCGCGTGCGCTGCAAGCCAACCGTCTGCCACCTGTGCGAACTCATTCTTTGCGGCTTCATTGAACGTCGTACTGGACTGCACCCAGTCGATCATTTCGCTGTAGCGACTCACTGTACCATTGGTCACAGATGGCAGGAATAGTTCGGACGAGATGGGTTTTGTCCAGTTCTCAAGGGCATCGCCCGTAGCAAGTTCATCGCGAACGCGATCAATGCTTCTTACCCGACCTTCCCGCACGAAGTGAATCAAGGCGTCCCAGAAGCCGGGCGTCAAGTCCATTGCGTAATAGCGTCGATGAGCCTCGATGAACACATTGGCATCGAGGAGGTAGACGTTATATGAATTAACAGGGTTCAACCGACGTGCTGTCTCACGTACGTATCGAATGTTGTCGACTTCAGGCCCGTCAACGACCAAGCATCCTTGTAGGTCAGGCGCCCATCGCGAGTAGCTCGAATCACTGCCGAGCCAAACCGATCTCCGATACGCACGCCCTGCGTACTCCAGAAATCACCACCGGACTTCTTGGAGCCGGAATGCTCGCTCACAAGGTACTTCTGATAGAACTGCCCATAGCCGCCTCTATTAATCAGACCGAGATCTAAGGCTCGACGAGCGACTACAAACGTGCTGACCTTGAACCGTTTAGCGCCTGCTTGGAAGGGATCTGGTCCGTTCAACAGTCTCGGCCAGAGTTCTGTCAACTGCTGCGCAGGCACGAGAAACTCACCGGCAGCTGCGTTGCATCGGCGCTCCAGAGTGTGTCGGGCTGGACGCTGAGTATTAAGATCGAAGACGCCACTTTCTCCCACGAGTAGGTGCATCATCTCGTGTGCCAGCGTGAACATCTGAGCGGATTTGAAGTCGGCGCCATTGATGAACAACAGCGGGGCGTAATCGTCAACAAGGGCGAAGCCACGGAACTCGTCGGGGTCGAGCTTCCAATGGGTGTTGTTTCCAACGACACCGTTGAAGACAATCAGCACTCCAGCTTCATCGACGCGGTCTCGAAGCGTTCTCAGTGCTGTAGCCCAATTGCTCTCTCTGCTCGCCCATTCTTCATCCAGGTTCAGCACCTGCCGCAGGTGCACCGCCCATTCACTAGGGTCGGACTCCGGGTCGACACTTCCAACGAACGGCAAGGGTGTCGCGCCTTCGTCGACGAGGATCTCTCGCATCCACATCTGCCGGCGCTGCATGAGGTGCAACGTCTCTACGAGCCCTGGGCTGAAGCTACCAAGCTCCTTGTCACCCACCGTCCGAAAATCTGGAACCGAAGTCTCACGATCGGGAGGAGTGCTTAGAAACAGCTTGCCGAAGGGCGTGTGCGTAGCTGTCGCTAGCCGTTCAGCTCTAGAGAATGTGATCCGTCCAGAGGATTCCCAATCCCGAACCACATCTTCCGCTACGTCCAGCTTCCGAGCGAGCGGTCCGATGTCTAGACGCGCGCGCGCGCGCGCCCAGCGAAGAACGCTCGGGTTAAGCTCTATGTCAAGACGCTGACGCCTCATGATCGGATTGGCAATGGGACGGACTGTTCGACATGCACTGCTTGTTCCCTTAGATCATGGCACCGAACCGCTAGTTCTGGGCGTCCTAGCGTGCGACGGTGTTCAGCTATCTCACTGCCGCCGGGCTACCCCCGCCACCCGCAAGGACTACCGCACCCGCTTCCAGCCCGGTAACCGCGCGTGGGCTGCTCGACGCTCACCGGGACGCCGCCGACGCTTCGCCGATCCTGACGCGCTCGAAGCCGCCTGCATCCGGTATTTCGAGTGGTGCGCGGCGAATCCGCTGATTCGGCACGAGCCCGTCGTGTACCGCGGCAAGGTGACGATGATGCTGGCGGTGCCGAGACTGCGCGCCCTCACGCTCGCCGGGCTGTGTGTCCACCTGGGCATCGGGCGCTCGACGTGGCGCGACTACCGCGCCCGGCCCGCTTTCTCGCCAGTCATCGAGTGGGTGGAAAACACGGTGTGGGTGAACCAGTTCGAGGGCGCGGCGGCTGGGCTGTTCGACAGGCGGATCGTTGCCCGGATGCTCGGCACCGGCGGGATGGACTGAACAGGTACGGCGGTGCAGTAGTCGCGTCAATCGGTGCCGAACTTTCCGGCGATCGAGTCTCCCCAGAGTCTCCCAACGATTTCGCGATGCTGCCCGACTTGTCGCCCCGATCGCCTGAGAGCTAGGCGTGGCGAGGGTTGCAGCTGGTGCCGGCACCAAGAGTCGAACTCGGGACCTACTGATTACAAATCAGTTGCTCTACCAGCTGAGCTATACCGGCGTCCCGTCAGTCTAGAGCGCTCCGCCCCCCGGCGCAATCCACCCGCGCACGCTGCGGCGCCCAACGCATCCCGAAGGCACGCCCCCTCAACATAAAGCCCGCACGTCCCCGTCCTCGACATCGTTCGCCACCTCGGCCACCCCTCGCAGCACCAGCAGCGGATCGCGCACCACCGTGTTGTTCATCATCATCTGCAGGATCAGCGACTCGCCGCCGGTGACGATGGCGGTCAGCTCGCCGATCTCGGCGCGCGCCTCGTCCACCAGCCGGTCGATGGCGCCGACCGAGGCGAAGCCGGTGCCACCGGCGATGCCGGCGGCGGTGTTGGTGGAGAACGGGCTGATCTCGCCGTCGGCCGCGAACAGCGCGGTGGTGTAGCGGCCCAGCGAGCGGCGCATGGTGTAGATGCCGGGCAGGATCGCCCCGCCGCGGTGCCGCCCGTCCGCATCGATCAGATCGACCGTGGTGGCGGTGCCGGAGTCGATGATGCACAGCGCGCCCTCGTGCGTGGCGCGGGCGCCGATCATCGCCGCCCAGCGGTCCACGCCGAACGTTTCCGGCTCGGTGTAGCCGTTGACCAGCGTGCCGAAGCTCTCGGTGGAGCGCATCGCGATCGGGCGGATCCCGAAATGCTCGCAGCACCAGGCCGACAGGTTGGGCAGCAGCCGATCACCGGTGACGTTGGACACGTGCACGCTGTCCGGAGAACGCCCGTCCAGCACGCTCAGCCAGTGCGCGGCCAGCGGCTCGTGCAGGAACACGTCCTTCCAGGCGAACGGCTCGAGCGGTTCGAGCTGACCGTCGTGATCGATCGCGGATTTCACGCGCGAATTGCCGATGTCGACCAGCAGTCTCATCGCATCGCTCCTGCGCGTACGCTGACTTCGCCGGCATGCACGGTGCGCGGCCCGGCGGTGGTATCGATCCGCAGCGAGCCGTCTTCGGCCACACCCCGCGCGATGCCTGTGAAGGTGTTCGTGGTACCGACCGGCCCGTCGAGCACGGTCACCGCCCGCTCGTGCAGCAGGTCCACGCGCGTCCAGTCGCTTCGGAACGCCGCCCAGCCGTGCGCTTCGAAGCGTGCCCAGGCATCGAGCACCGCCGCCGTGACGCTCACCAGTAACGCATCCCGATGCGCCGGCGCCACGCCGTGCTCGGCCAGGCTGGTCGCGCCGAGTCCTGCCAGGCGCTCGTCCCGGACCAGGTTGATGCCGATGCCGCCGACGATCCGCAGTCGCTTGCCGTTCTCATGCCGTGCCTCGATCAACAGTCCACCGAGCTTGGTACCCGCGACGAACAGATCGTTCGGCCACTTGATGCGAACCGGGACACCGGTCTCGTCCTGCAGCGTCCGGGCGACCGCGATGCCGGTCACTAGCGCCAGCGCCCCGGCCCCGCCGGGCGGTGGCGCCAACCGTTGCAGCACCGAGAAGGTCAGGTTGCCCGGCAGGGTCTCCCACCGCCTGCCGCGCCGTGCCGCGCCGTGCGTCTGGTGATCCGTCATGCACAGCGCGGGCGCCACCGCGCTTGCGCCCTCGCCTGCGCCCAGCCAGCCATTGGTCGAGCCCAGCGTGTCGAAGGCGTGCACCGCGACGTCGGCATGATCGTACCCGCGCAGCCGCTCGGCGATGGCCGCGCCGAGCGATGCGTTCACGTCCGTGTCCGTGCCGGTGCTGGTGCCCGCATCCACCTTCAAGCCTCCGACACCGCCAGCCAGGCGTCCGCACGCGCCTCGTCCACGATGCCCAGCACCGCCACGTCCGTCGGCGACGGTTCGACCGGCAACGAGCGCACCACCAACCGTCCGCGCTGGAACGCGTGCACGTCGACCTCCGCCCGTCCGTCGTGCCGGGCCAGCCAGCCGTCCAGCGTGCCCTTGTCGACCCGGTAGCCGCCGATCGCCACCACCACGTCGCCGGGCGCGAGTCCGGCACGCTCGGCCGGGCCGTCGGCAAACACCTGCACCAGCCGGGCGCCACCGTCGCCAGCGCCCAGCACGGCGCCGAACCAGGGTTGCCCCGCCGCCTTCGCCGCCGCGGTGCCACCGACATCGCCGCTGCCGCCGCGCGATCGCCAGCTCAGCGCCACGCCCAGCGTGTTCAGCGCCTGTTCCAGCGGCAGATCGCCGGTGGCGTCCAGCAGAGCCGACAACCGCTCGGCCACCGCTTCCCCTGCCAACGCGGCCACGCGTCGTTCAGGCTCGTCCTCGGCCAGCCCCTCGCCGGTGTCGCGCCAACGCTGCCACAAGTCGCGCATCAGGTCGTCCAGCGAGCGCTTCCCGCCGCTCGCCTCGCGAATCCAGCCGTCCAGGCAAAGCGACATCAGCGCACCCTTGGCGTAGTAGCTGACGATGGCGTTGGGCGAGTTCTCGTCCTGCTTGTAGAACTTCGTCCAGGCATCCAGGCTGGAGTCGGTGACGCTCTGCACCAGCCGTCCGGCACCGCGGCGCACCCGGCTGGCGGTCTTCGCCACCAGTTCCAGGTACGCATCGCGCGTGATCAGCCCGGCGCGCACCATCGTCAGGTCGTCGTAGTACGAGGTGATGCCTTCGAAGAACCACAGCAGCCGCGTCGGCACCTCGCGATCGAAATCGTACGGGATGAAGCGTGCCGGCTTGATGCGCTTCACGTTCCAGGTGTGGAAGTACTCGTGGCTGCACAGGCCCAGGAAGGTGACGTAATCTTCGCTGCGCTCGATGCCGTCGGCACCCGCCTGGCCGATCGCCCGATGCGGCATCGGCAGCGCTTCGCGGGTGGCCATCAGCGCGGTGGAGGCGCGATGCTCCAGCCCGCCGTAGCCGACATCGACCAGCGCGGTCTGGAACAGGTAGCGCGGCATCGGTGCCGGCGCACCGAAGAAGCGGAGGTGCGCCTCGCAGATCACTTTCAGGTCCTCCCGGAGCCGTGTCTCGTCGAACGGCACGCCGCCGGCGATCACCATCTCGTGCGGTACGCCGCAGGCCTCGAAGCTCACCTGCTGCATCGCCCCCATCTCCACCGGGTGATCGACCAGCTCGTCGAAGTCGGCCGCCCGGTATCGCCCGAACCCGCGTGCATCGACATCGACCGTCTCCAGCGTGGTGGCCACGGTCCAGTGCGCGCCCTCGGCATGCGCGGGCGGCAGGATGTCCAGCGTCACCGGCTCATGGATGCGCGCCGGCAGGTACGGGAACAGGCTGGTGCCGTTGAAGAAGCCTCGCTCGCGGTCCAGCCAGGCGGCACGCACCGAGGCGTCGCGGGCGTGCACCTGCAGCCGCAGGGTCAGGCCGTCGTCAGCTGCCGGTAGCAGCCAGCCGGCACTGTCGATCTTGGTCAGCGGCTGGCCGTGCCCGTCTGCCAGGCGCAGCACGCTCTTGGCGAAGTCCCGAATCAGGTAGCTGCCCGGGATCCAGCGCGCGAAGCGCAGCGGCTCGCCCGCCGCGATGCGCCCGCCGATGGTGAAGGTGATCTCGAAGACGTGCGCATCGGCACGTGCCGGGCACACCGTGTAGTGAAGGCTCATCGAATCGGGTCCGGCCAGGCGCTCAGGGTCAACGCGGCGGATGATATCGCGCGCGGCCACGATGACCGGATTGTCGATCGGTGACACGCGCTAACGCCCGGCCGCAGGACGCCGTTACACGGAAAATGAAGCCGCATACCTTGCGCAGGATCGCGCTCGCCGTCGTCGCCACGACCTGCCTGTCGAGCGCGGGCACGGCACAGACCATCTTCAAGGACCAGGACGACACCGGCACCGTGGTGTTCAGCGATCTGCCGTCGGGCACTTCGCGCACCGCGTACCGGGCACCACCCGACCGGCCGCAGGAAGTGGCGGGCGCGTCCTGCACCGGCATCGGCAGCGCCGCGCTGGACGATCGCGCGGCCGTGTGGCGCGAGCGGGTGCACGCCGTGGCGGCCCGTCACGCCCTGGAGCCTGCGCTGTTCGAGGCGATGATCCGGGTGGAATCCTGCTTCGACCCGGCGGCTATCTCGAGGGCGGGCGCGCAGGGCCTGACCCAGCTGATGCCGGCCACCGCCCGGGAGCTGGGCGTGGACGATCCCTTCGATGCCGAGCAGAACCTCGAGGGCGGCGCCCGCTACCTGGCCCGCATGCTCGCGCGCTTCGGCAGCGAGACGCTGGCGCTGGCGGCCTACAACGCAGGACCGGGTGCGGTCGAGCGCCACGACGGCGTGCCGCCCTTTCCCGAAACGCGCAGCTACCTGGAACGCATCGCGGCGCTTCGCCTACGCCCCTGACGGTGCGGCCCTTATACTGCGCCCGCTCCCCCTTGCGCAAACCCGCCATGTCCGCCCCCGACACGCCCGCGGCCGATCTCGACCGTACCGATGCCGACACCGCCCAGCGGGTCGGCAACTTCATCCGCTCGCACATCGATGCGGATCTTGCCCGCGGCAAGAACGACGGCCGTGTGATCACCCGCTTTCCGCCGGAGCCGAACGGCTACCTGCACCTGGGCCACGCCAAGTCGATCTGCCTGAACTTCGGCGTGGCGGGCGACTACCGCGGGCGCTGCAACCTGCGTTTCGACGACACCAACCCGGCGAAGGAGGATGCCGAGTACGTCGAGGCGATCAAGCGCGACGTGGAGTGGCTGGGCTTCCAGTGGCACGAACTGACGCACGCCTCGGACTACTTCGAACGCCTGTACGACGATGCGGTGACGCTGATTAGGAGCGGTCACGCCTACGTGGATTCCTCCAGCGCCGAGCAGCTGCGGGCGCTGCGCGGCTCGCTGACCGAGCCGGGCCAGCCGAGCCCCTACCGGGAACGCGGCGTGGAGCAGAACCTGGACCTGTTCGCGCGCATGCGGGCCGGCGAGTTCGAGGAGGGCGAGCACGTGCTGCGCGCCAAGATCGACCTGGCCTCGGGCAACATGAACCTGCGCGATCCGACGCTGTACCGGATCCGCCGCGCGCACCACGTGCGCACCGGCGACAGCTGGTCGATCTACCCGATGTACGACTACACGCACTGCCTGTCGGACGCCTACGAGGGGGTCACCCATTCGCTGTGCACGCTGGAGTTCGAGGATCATCGCCCGCTGTACGACTGGGTGCTGGACACGGTGCCGGCGGACAACCATCCGCAGCAGATCGAGTTCGCCCGCCTGTCGCTGGAATACACCTTGCTCAGCAAGCGCAACCTGTTGCGCCTGGTGGAGGAGAAGCACGTGGATGGCTGGGACGATCCGCGCATGCCGACCCTGTCCGGCATCCGCCGGCGCGGCTTCACGCCCGGCTCCATCATCGATTTCTGCGAGCGCATCGGCGTCACCAAGAACGATGCCTGGATCGACATGTCGGTGCTGGAGACCTGCATCCGCGATGACCTGAACGTGAACGCGCCGCGGCGCCTGGCGGTGCTCGATCCGCTGAAGGTCACGATCACCGATCTGGCCGACGATCATAGCCAGCTGCTCGAGTTCCAGAACCACCCGCAGAACGAGGCATTCGGCACCCGCCAGGTCCCGTTCAGCAATACCCTGTGGGTGGAGCGCGAGGATTATGCCGACGTGGCGCCGCCGAAGTGGCAACGCCTGGTCGAAGGCGGCGAGGTGCGGCTGCGCGGCAGCTACGTGATCCGCTGCAACGAGGTGGTGAGGAACGCGGACGGCGCGGCGATCGAGCTGCGCTGCACCCACGACCCGGACACGCTGGGCAAGAAGCCCGAAGGGCGCAAGGTCAAGGGCGTGATCCACTGGGTGTCGGCACCCGATTCGATCGCCGCCGAAGTTCGCCTGTACGACCGGTTGTTCTCGCAGCCGCATCCGGGCGGTGCCGACGATCTGGCCACGGTCCTGAACCCGGATTCGATCGTGCGTCGCGAACAGGCGCAGGTGGAGCCGGCACTGGCGTCGCTGGAGCCCGAGGAGCGGGTGCAGTTCGAGCGTCTGGGCTATTTCGTCGCCGACCGGCACGACTACCGGCCCGAACGACCGGTATTCAATCGCGTGGTCACGCTGCGTGACACCTGGGCGCGCTGACACGCCGCCCACGTTGACGCTGTCCGGTTCGCGGTCTATCTAAAAGAGTCTGAAGTTCGTCGGCGCCCGGGCGCGGGTACGGCCCGCACCTTGCTCCGACGATGCCCCGTCTCCGTGATCCGCATCCAGACGAGAACCGCCATGCGCACGAGCCCTGTCTCCCTGTTCAACAAGTGCCTGCTGGCCGCGGCCGTGCTGGCCGCGACCGGTTGTGCCAGCACCGCGCCCGAGCGCGCCGACGACACCGGCTTCTCCGGGCCGCTGGTGGATGCCGGACGCGCCACCGCCGGGCTCACCGCCCGGGCCCTGAGCCGCACCGGCTACCTGCTGGGCCTGCACGACGGCCCCGATTCGAGCGACGTCTCGCCACAGATGGACGAGGTCGATCTGGCCATGCTCGAAGAAGATGCGGTGATGCCGATCGATGAGCGACCGGTCACCGTGGCCGCGGTCGATCGAATCGATGCACGCCCGCAGCGCGGGCTGTTCGACGAGGGTGGCGGTGAGCCGCTCACCGACGACGGCGCGCAGGATCCGGAGCTTGCCGTCGCCCGGTTCGTGGCGACCGATCAGGCGCAGGGCGCCGTCGTGGCGCTCGACGATTTCACGCACACGGTCGGTGCCGACGAGACTCTGTGGGACATCGCCAAGACCACCACCGGGGATGCCACCAACTGGCACGCCCTGGCCGATGTGAACGACCTGGGCCAGAACGCATCGGTATACCCTGGCCAGGATCTGATCATTCCGGCCGACATGCTGCGTCCGGAACTGGCCATGGCCCCGGTGGATGCCGGCGGGAACGCGGCGCCCGCCGAGGCGTCCCTGCCCGGCCCGGACGAGCAATCCCTGGCACAGGCGCCGCTGGCCGATCCCCTGCTCGAGGTCGCTCCTGCCTCCCCGATCACCCCCACCCCGGAGCGCCCGTCGGACGATGCCAGGGGGTTCGTGGTGGAATCGGGCGAGAGCCTCTGGGAGTTCGCCCGCCGCACCACCGGGGATGCCACCGAATGGCAGGCGATCGCCGCGCACAACGGCTTCGACGAGCAACGGGCACGCACGATCCGGCAGGGCGAGCAGATCTTCGTGCCCGATACCCTGGTGCGCGACGAGCTGAGCGTGGCGGCGGCGAGCGGCGCGCAGGGCCCGTTGCAGGAAGATCTGGCCCCGGTCACCGAGCGGGTCAGCCCGCGCATGGTACCGATCGCCGAGGCCAGCGCCGCGCTGCCGGCCGAACCGGGCCTGTCGGCGACGGACCGGACCACGACCGCCATGACGCAGATGGCCCCGGCACCGACGACCGACGCCGCGCCTGTCGACGCCCCCGTGCAGACAGCTTCGCTGCCCGCCCCGGAAGCCGAAGCGGCGACCGGACAGGAGCCCACCGCCGGGCTCGACGAAACGCAGGACCTGACGATCGTGGAAGCCACCTACCGGGAACCCGAGGCCGGGCAGGACTCTTCGTCCAACGCGGGCGGCGCGGGCGCACCGACCGAGATCATGATCAGCGGTACCTACTATCCGAAGGCGATCTACAACGAGGCGGATTTCTCGTCGAGCCTGCTGATGCGGGTCTCGCCGGGCACTCGCCTGCGGGTGGCCAGCGTCGACGGCGCCTGGTACGCGGTCGAGACCGAGGACGGTGTCGGCTACGTGCACGATCGCGACATCAAGTGAACGACGGCTGAATCAGCCGGCCGAACCGGGCCCGGCCCTTCCCTGGGGGAGGTGCCGGGCCTTTTTCGTGGGAGGCACTCCGACTTGAAAGCGGCACCGTGGCCCGGTACCGTCGGGACACCGCGTTCGAAAGTCCCGCCGACAACGGTCGATAACCGATCATCGAAGCGTCCGAAGCGAGGCGCGCCGCCCCGTACCCGCTCATGGACCAGACTCACGTGGACGCACCCCGATCGCTCGTACGCCTGACGGGCGCCCTGTTGATCCTGTGGGCGAGCGGGTGCTCGATGACCGGGGACGCCGGACCGGACGCTCCGGCCGACGTGGTCGCGCCCGCCCCGACGGCGATCGTCTACACGGTCGCCCCGGGCGATGCGCTCGCCGCGATCGCCGCTCGATTCACCGGGGATGCGACCGCCTGGCGCTCGATCGCCGCGCACAACGGCATCGACGATCCGCGGCGACTGGCGGTCGGTCAGCGCATCGAGATTCCCGCCAGCCTGATTCCCGCCGCGTCGGGCGACGCTCCGGCCGCCGCTTCGGATCGGGCGTCTCGCCCCGCCGCACCGACGACGACGCCACGAGCCGACCCCGTCCAGCCACCCGCGCTGCCGGTGCGCCAGGAGCCGGTGGTGGTCTCGGCCGTCAATGCCAACCGCCGCTTCGAGCTGGATCCGCTGCAGCAGACCCGCTTCGAAGGAGCGGATCGGGTGGTGCGGGTCATCGGAACCTACTACCCGATCGCGCTGTACACCGAGCCACGCAACGGGTCCCGGCTGGCGCAACGGGTCGCGCCGGGCACCGTGCTGGAGCTGCAGCGCGAGGTGGGCGACTGGCTGCAGGTGGTCGCCGGCCCGCAAGTGCAGTACCTGCGCCGTGGTGATGGCGAGATTCTCTCGCCGCGCGACGTGACGACCGACGCGGAGCAAGGGCCTGTGAAGGAATAAAGGGTGCATCCTGCCGGCCCGCAGGGTCGCTTCGCCGGGCGCGCCATCCGTTGTTGCTCGTCGGTCGCTTGGCCCTGCCAAGCTCCGCTCCTCGCGCCTAGGCTGACACGCCCTGCGAAGCGACAGGGTGTACCCTTTATTCCTTCACAGGCCCTAAGGTCACCGCAGTACCCGCCGACGGACCCTCCCGCACATGCCCTTGCTGACCCTGCTGCGCCACGCGAAATCGAGCTGGGCCGACGATACGCAGGATGACCACGAACGGCCGTTGAACGATCGGGGTATCCGCGATGCCGGCGCGGTGGCCAAGGAGCTGCTGAATGGCGAGCCGGTGTCGCGGGTGCTGTGCAGCTCGGCGCGGCGAACGCGACAGACGCTGCAGCGCTTGCTGGCAGCCGGCGTGATCGAGGAGCGGCACACGCACATCGAGCCGGCGCTGTACCTGGCGGACGCCGGGCGCATCGCCACCCTGGTCGATCGCGTGACCGACGATCGGGCACATCTGCTGGTGATCGGTCACAATCCGGGCATCGAGGCACTGGCCACCCGGCTCGCCGAGCGCTCGATCACCATGAAGACCTCCTCGCTGTGCCGGTTCGAACGGGCCGACGCGGCATCCGCCTGGCGGCTGCTCGGGCAATCGACGCCGCGCGGTTGAGCCCGGGCGACCGCCCGTCTAGGGGTCTATCTTCTCGAGCCGGACCGATGGCGTGTCGCCGCGACGGTACCAGGGGGGCTGGTCCGCCATGCGCGCCATCGCCGCATCGCGGTCCGCCTCGCTGTCGTACCAGCGAACGCCCTTCCAGTCGTCGCCCAGCAGGTGCGGGGCCGACATCGGATCATCCTTCGGCATCTGCACGGCGATGCCCCAACGGGGCGCTTGCGTCGACATGCTCAACATTTCCTGAACGGCCGGATCGGCCCGCCTATCGTACCCGCAACGCGCACTGCCGCTTGATATCCTGACAAGTTCAGCTAACTTTCCGATCGCGGTCAAGCACTTCCCCCCGCGTTCTCACCTTGTATCGAGCCCGCTCCGGCGGGCCTTTTTTTTGCCCGACGTGCCGCCCGGTATGTCGCCCGACGGGGCGTTATAATCGCGGTGCGGGCCGATCCGCATCCCCAACCGAGCCTTTCCTCCATCATGCGCATGGACTTTTTCAGCGACCTCGTCGAGAAGGAGGTCCCCTCTTCCAAGGCCGACATCACCGGCGACGGCAGCAAGTTCGAAGCGCAGGTGGTCAGCGAACACTTCGACGGGCTGTCGACGATCAAGCGCCACAAGCTGGTGTACGCCGCCCTGGACGAGCACATCAAGTCCGGAGCGATCCACGCCCTGTCGATCAAGGCGTACACACCGGACGAGTGGGCCGCCGCCTCCAGGGGCTGACCGGATGGCGTCAACCCGCGCGATGCGGGGTGCTGGCCTGGAATTCGCTTCGTGCCCGTGCATTCGACAGGCACGGCCACGATGGGCAGACAACGACAACGACGCACATCACCGAGCGATCGTGACGCGCTGACAGGGACCGCCGCCGGCACGAGCAGCGAACCGGGCAGCGAACCGGGCGATGTGACGGGTACCGAGCCGCGCAGCACCGCCGCCAACGATGCCGTGCGGCCCGATCGCACGGCTCTGCCGATGAGCGACGAGTTCGACCCGTCCACCTCCCGCAGCTGGGTCGAGGCGCTGGCGGACATCGTGCGCATGACGCACGGCGGGACCGCCGCCGCGCCTCGCGCCGCGCTGGCCTGCGATATCGGACCGCGCGACCACACCCTGTTCCTGCCGCCCGAGATGCGCAGCCTGCAACCGCGCGGGCTCCGCTGGCTGGAGGCGCTGGCAGGCAGCGCCGGATTGCGCCTGTCGGTCGACAAGCGCCAGAACCGCTCCAGCCCGCTGATCGAGCAACGAAACGGCCAGCCGCCGCTGATCGCCAGCGGTATCGCCGGTCTGCTGCAGCAGACCGGACTGCCGGGCACGCCTGCGCGCCTGTCGCTGCCGCATCGACTGCTGGCCGACAGCCCGCTGATCGACCTGCCGCGCCTGATCGCCATGTGCGCTCACGCCGCCCCGCACGCCAAGCAGGTCGTGGTGCTGCCGAACGCGCAGCTGGTGGACGTGCTGCACGACGATACCCGCCCCATCAAGGGGTTCGCCTGCGTGCTGGACACGCGCATCGGGCCGACCGTGCTGTCGCACTTCGACAGCCCGTCGTTGCGCTGCATCGGCTACGCCACCGGACGCCAGTACGTGGTGCACGTGCTGCTGGCGGGCGGTACGCTGCACGCACCGTCGCTGTGGACGACCCCGCAGACGCTGGCGCGCACCGAACCCCGCTTCCGCCTGTTCCACGGCCATCGGGCCGACAACGATTTCGGCCTGGTCTACACCACGCTGTACTACGACATGCAGCGTCACCGCCCGAAGCCCTGGTGGATGGCCGAGCGGGACGCCGTAGCGCAACCCGTGTCACCGTTCTGAGCCGACGCCCGGTCGCTTCGCTATCATCCAGTCTCTCGATCGACCAGGAGCGCAAGCGGAATGAGCGATGCGGCAAGCGTGCTGCTGGGCAAGGGCGACGAGCACGTGCGGCTGCTGGCCCGCTACGCCAACCGGCACGGGCTGATCGCCGGCGCCACCGGCACCGGCAAGACCGTCACCCTGCAGGTGCTGGCCGAAGGGTTGTCCAGGCTGGGCGTGCCCACCTTCATGGCCGACGTGAAGGGCGACCTGTCGGGCATTTCGCAGCCCGGCAGGCCGCATCCGAAGATCGACGAGCGCCTGAGCGCCATCGGCATCGACGACTACGCACCGTCCGCCAATCCGACGGTGTTCTGGGATCTGGCCGGAGAACACGGCCACCCGATCCGCGCCACGGTCACCGACATGGGGCCGGCCTTGCTGTCTCGCCTGCTGGGCCTGAACGAGACGCAGGAAGGCATCCTCGCCATCGCGTTCCGCTTCGCGGACGACGAAGGGATGCTGATGCTGGACCTGAAGGACCTGCGGGCCACCCTGACCTTCCTGGTCGATAACAGGAAGCGCATCGCCGCCACCTACGGCAACGTCACCAGCGCCAGCGTGGGCGCCATCCAGCGCCGCCTGCTGGTGCTGGAGGACGAAGGTGCGGACGCCTTCTTCGGCGAACCCGAGCTGGAACTGCGCGACCTGATGCGCACCACCTACGACGGGCGCGGCTTCGTCAACGTGCTGGACGCGCGCCGGCTGATGACGCAGCCGCGGCTGTACGCCACGTTCCTGCTGTGGCTGCTGTCCGAGCTGTTCGAGGAACTGCCCGAGGTCGGGGACCGGGACCTGCCGACGTTCGTGTTCTTCTTCGACGAGGCGCACCTGCTGTTCGACGATGCGCCCAAGGCGCTGGTGGACACCATCGAGACGGTGGTCAAGCTGATCCGCTCCAAGGGCGTGGGGGTGTACTTCATCAGCCAGAACCCGCTGGACATCCCCGACTCGGTGCTCGGCCAGCTCGGCAACCGCGTGCAGCATGCGCTGCGCGCGTTCACCCCGCGTGATCAGAAGGCGGTGCGGGTGGCGGCCAGCACGATGCGCCAGAACCCGGCGCTGGACTCCGAACAGGCGATCACCCAGCTCGGCACCGGAGAAGCGCTGATCTCGGTGCTGAGCGAGGACGGCACCCCCACCATCGTGCAACGCACGCTGGTCAGCCCGCCGCGTTCGCGCATCGGCCCCGCCAGCGACGAGGAACGGGCGCGCACGATGCAGCAGAGTCCGGTGGCAGGCGACTACGACGAGCGCATCGATCGCGAATCGGCCTACGAGATGCTGGCGGCCCGGGTCGAGAAGCAGGCGCAGAAGGCCGAACTGGAAACGCAGATGGCCGAGGCGGAGAAGGAGCGGCTGAAGGCGCAGAAGGAGGCGGCGCGCGCCGCCCGCCCGCGCGGGCGAGGCAGGCAGTCGCTGGCCGAGGCGGCCGCCAAGACGTTCGTGCGCTCGATCAGCACAAAGCTTGCGACCCGGGTGGTGCGCGGCCTGCTGGGCGGTGTGCTGAGACGTTGACGGCACAGCGCTGAAAGCGGGACGCCGAGGGCAGCGCGGGACGGCCTCCTCGGTTACTCTGCTCCGCCCGCTTCGAGGCGCTGCCCCATGAGCCTGCTTCGGCTCACCGACCTGTCCATCGCCTTCGGCGCCAAGCCCCTGCTGGTCAACGCCGACCTGTCGCTCGAACGCGGCGAACGGGTCGCGCTGGTCGGTCGCAACGGCGAGGGCAAGTCCACGCTTCTGAAGCTGGTTGCCGGCACGCTGCAACCGGACTCCGGCGAGATCGTGCGCGCCGCCGACCTGCGCATCGCCTCGTTGCCGCAGGCCGTGCCGCCCGGCCTCGGTGGCGATGTCTATTCGGTCGTGGCCACCGGGCTGGACGAGATCGGACAACTGCTGGCCGACTACCACCAGGCCACCGCGGATCTGGTGGCCGGCAAGGACGTGGCCAACCGCATGTCGCGCCTGCAGGACCGGATCGATGCGGTCGACGGCTGGTCGCTGGCCAGTGCCGTGGAGCAGACGCTGACCCGGCTGAACCTCTCGCCCGAGACCCAGGTGGCGCCCCTGTCCGGCGGCATGAAGCGCCGCGTGCTGCTGGCGCGCGCCATGGTCGCCAAGCCCGACATCCTGCTGCTGGACGAGCCGACCAACCACCTGGACATCGGCGCGGTGGCGGAACTGGAGGAGACGGTCAAGAACCTGCCCTGCACCGTGCTGTTCGTGACCCACGACCGAACCTTCCTGGACAACATCGCCACCCGCATCGTGGAGATCGATCGCGGGCAGTTGAGCGACTGGCCCGGCAACTTCGCCCGCTACCGTGAACTCAAGGCCGAAGCGCTGGCCGCGGAAGCCACCTCGTTCGCCGAGTTCGACAAGAACCTGGCCAAGGAGGAGGTGTGGATCCGTCAGGGCATCAAGGCGCGCCGTACCCGCAACGAAGGCCGGGTGCGGGCGCTGGAGCAGCTGCGCGAACAGCGCCGCGCCCGTCGCGACGTGATCGGCAAGGCGACCCTGACCGCCAACACCGCCGAGCGCTCCGGCAAGCGCGTGCTGGAGACCGATGGGTTGAGCTTCGCCGCCGACGGGCGCACCATCGTCGCCCCGATCGACCTGACGCTGATGCGCGGCGACCGGCTCGGCCTGATCGGGCCGAACGGCTGCGGCAAGTCCACGCTGGTCAAGCTGATGCTGGGCGAGCTGGAGGCCACCGCCGGCACCGTGCATCACGGCACGAAACTGCAGATCGCCTACCTGGACCAGCACCGCGACATCCTGGACCGCAACAAGTCGGCCGCCGACAACGTCTCGGACGGGCGCGACTCGGTGATCATCGGCGGTGCCGAGCGTCACATCATGAGCTACCTGCAGGACTTCCTGTTCGAGCCCTCGCGCGCCCGCGCACCGATCACCGCGCTGTCCGGCGGGGAGCTCGGGCGCCTGACGCTGGCGCGCCTGTTCGCCAGGCCCTCCAACGTGCTGGTGCTGGACGAGCCCAGCAACGACCTGGACGTGGAGACGCTGGAGCTGCTGGAGCACATGCTGATCGAGTACCCGGGCACCGTGCTGCTGATCAGCCACGACCGGGCGCTGCTGGAGAACACCGTCACCCGCAGCCTCGTGTACCAGCGCGCCGGTCGCTTCGTCGAGGTGGCCGGGGGCTGGGAGGACTTCGAGCGCGAGAGAAAGAACTCCGGGCGCTTCATCGATCCGTTCGGCGACGAGCCGAGCGCAACCATGGCCCCGTCCGCGACGAGTCCCTCGAGCGCCTCGTCCTCGCCCGTCACCCCGTCGAGCACCAGCGCCGCGAAGGCTGCCGCACCGGCCGTCAAGCTGAGTTACAAGCTGACGCGGGAACTGGAGAAGCTGCCCGAGGACATCGCCGCGCGCGAGGCCGAGATCGCCTCCCTGGAGGCGACCCTGGCCGCCCCCGGCTTCTACGACGATGCCGTCGTCTCGCAGCGCACGGTCGACAAGCTGGCCGAGGTGCAGCAGGACCTGGAAGCGCTGTACGAGCGCTGGAGCGAGCTGGAGGCGATGGCGGCCGGTTGATCGCACCGCGTACGTCTCGGCGCCGAGGGCGGTCGGGACGTGTCGCCCGATTTCAGAGCCGCTTCTCGAAGAACACCCGGTCGAAGCCGTGCTCGGTGCGTCGATCCGTCTCGATGTACCCGAGCCTCGGGTACAGCACCAGGTTCTCGTGCATCAGCGCGTTGGTGTACAGCGTGATCCGGTCGAGCCCGAGCCGGCGCGCCTCGGTCTCCACCGCCTCGATCAAGCGTCGGCCGAGTCCGGTACCGGCCCGGTCCGGAAACACCGCGACGCTCTCCAGGTGCAGTTCGGTGGCGCGCCGTTCGATGACGGCGTAGCCCGCGAGCTGACCGTCGCATTCGATGATGCGCACGCGCTCCCGGGCGACGGCATGGGCGAAATCGGCTCGCATCGGTGCCGGTTCGCGCCCGATGCGCGGCACGTAGCGGGCGTAGGCGGCGCGGGCGCAGCGTTCCAGCGCCGGAACATCTCCCGGATGTGCCGGACGCAGGCGCGAAGAGGCATTCCCTTCAGGTTCGGCGCCGACCGGGGTGTTCATCGCGATACTGCCGGTGAAAGGGCGAAGCGTGGACCGATCCTCGGAACGGGATGGATCGATCGACGTGCGGCTAGAAATGGTACCGGTAGTTGACGCCCAGCCGCGTCGCGTCCCGCCCGCTGCCCGATGTGCCGATGCGCTGCTCGTGCCCCAGCGCGATGCCCAGCTCGTCGTTGCCGACCACGCGCACCCCGGCACCGGCGTCCAGCTGCAGGCCGAACACCTGCTCCGGCCACACGTGCCCGGCGCCCGCCGCCAGGTACCAGCGCGGCGACGCCATGTCCGGAAAATCGCTTTGCGTGCCACCGCGAGAGAGCGTGCCGTTCAGCGTCAGCGCGGTGCGCCGCTCGGCCAGCACCCGATCCAGCGTGGATTCCGAAGAGAGCTTGAAGGCGTCGGGCAGGCGCTCGGCGCGATCGTAGGCCAGGTGCTCGGCCGAGACGCTGGCGCTCCACGCGAGCGAGCCTGCCGTGTCGCGAAGACCGATCTGGGCGCGGGTGCCCAGGCCGCTGGCCAGCCGCTCGTCGCTCGCGCGTGCCCGGAGCTCGCTGGCCTTCAGTTCCAGCCGCGAGAACAGACGGTCGCCGAGCGAGCTGTCCAGGGAGAGGCGCACGCGGTCACGCTTGCCCGCCAGGCGCAGCTCGGCCGACTCGTCGGCAGGCTCTTGCCAGCCGAGCGACAGGCCGACTTCGTGACGGGCACGCCGGTCGCGGATCGCCCCGTCGAGCTGGCCGTAGACCCGCTGCTCGTCCATGGTGGTGTCCACGCCCACGCTCAACGCCAGGTCGGTACGACTGTCGCGGCGGAACAGGCCCAGGCGCACGTCGGCGGCCGAGGCCCGACCGTCGATCCGCAGGGTGTCGGAATCGAAGCGACCGTCGGTCACGTCCAGCGCGATCCCGAACCCCGACACGCCCGGCGCGTGTCGCAGCGCGAAGGCCGTCTCGCCGATCGACAGGTCGCCGATACGCCCCGCCGCGAAGCCTGCGCTGACGTGGCTCGGACGATAGCGCCGCATCTGCACGTACTGGCTCTGCGCCACGGCCAGGTCGGCTGCACTGGCCGGCGCGTCCAGCGTGCGCAGCGCCAGCGCGAAGGCTTCGGCGTCCCGACCGGTCGCGCGCAGTGCCAGCATGCGGTTGCCGTCCGACAGGCCCGCACCGGACGCCAGCATGGCGTCGATCGCCTGCCGGTCCTGCAGGCGCAGCGCCAGCGCCATGTCCTGCCACATCGGCGTCGCCAGGCGCGCCTCGTGACGACGCGCCATGATCAGCCGCGCGTGCTCGTGCCGTTCGGTGGACATCAACCACGCGATCGCCATGTCCTCGCGCCAGATGCGGGCCGCATCCACACCGTCCAGATCGTCGGCCAGGTCGGTGGCCAGCATCAAGCGCATCCACGCCTCGTTGTCATCGGGGCTCCCGTGCCGTGCCAGCACCTGCCCGTACTGGCGCAGCAGGTCCTCTTCATGTCCGGCCACGCCGTTCACCAGATGAGGCCGCAGCTCATCGACCGCGAAGGCGCGCACCTGTCTGGAACGATCGACCTGCCCGCTGCGCTCCAGCGCGTCCGCCCAGCTCAGCACGAGACCGTAGTCGGAACCCACGCTCTGCAGGGCGCGCTCGAACCACGGCAGGCTGGCCGCAGGGCGCCCGGCGCTCAGGTGAGCCACCGCGATGGCCGGCCACAGCGTCGGCAGGTGCTCCACCCGCTCGAGCCGCTCGTCGAGCAGGCGACGCAGCTCGTCGGTGCGGTTATCGGCGATCGCCAGCCACAGCAGGCCACCGTTGGCCTCCGGATCGTCTGGCGAACGTTCGATCGCCTTCTCGTAGGCCTGCCGCGCCGCCTCCGAATCACCGCGCTGCAGGTCCACGCCGGCGTGCAGCACCCAGTAGCCGGCGGTCGCGACCAGCGCCTCGTCCTCCGAGGCCACCCTCAGCCAGCGCTCGGCGGCGAGGGTATCGCCACCATCGGTCGCGAGCCGCAACGCCAACAGCGCGAACTCGCCATCCCCGCTGCGCTGCCACAGGCTTTCGGCGGCACGCAGCGCCTCGCCCGGCTGCCCGGCGTCCTCCAGCGCATCGATCGCGCGGCGCGCCTGGCGCAGACGCTGCTCCTCGTCGCTCAGCTCGGCGATCAGCGGGCGGGCCAGCTCGGCGAGCACCGGCAGCCGGTAGCGCCAGCCGATCTCGGCCAGCAGCGTGGCCTGATGGTCGGTGGCGGGGCCGGTGAAGCCGTTGTCCGCCAGTTCCTGTGCCAGCGCGACCGCCGCGTCGCGCTCGTTCAGGTTCCAGTGCAGCTCGATCCGCGCCAGCGTTTCCTCGGCGGTGCGTCCGATGCGCGCCGCGTAGCCCTCCCACGCACGCAAGGCCTCTTCCTGGTTCAGGTGCCGGCCGTGCAGTTGCGCCAGCGCGCGCCAGCGCCAGGCCGTGTCGCCGTGCCGCTCCATGATCCCGGTCAGCGCGGCGGCCGCCTCGTCGGGCCGCCCGTCCAGTTCGTACTGGCGCACCAGCTTGGTCACCTCGGCATCGTCCGGGTCATCGCGTCGTGCCAGCTCGCGCAAGGCATCGGCCGCCACCGCCGGGCGGCGCAGGGATTCGGCGAGCCGAGCGACCTGCCGATGAGCCTGCGCGCCGCCCTCCCGATCCGCCAGCCAGCGCTGCTGCTCGAGCGCCAGCTCGGGTGCGGCGGTCCACTCGGCCAGCTGCGCCAGCTGGCGACGCCGCTCGGCATCGTCCGGATCGCGTCGCAGCGCCCGCTCGGCCCAGCGCCGGGCCAGCGCCGGCTGTCCGGTGGCCATCGCCAGGCTGACCTGACGATCGACGGCGACGGCATCATCGTCGCGCCCGACCAGGTAGGCGGTATTCCACCGCAGCGCATCGGCGACCGCACCGACCGAGTCGGCCAGACGCACCGCCTCGTCGAGCAGCTCGGCATCCTCGGGTGCCTGTGCGATGCGGGCATCGATGCGGGCCAGTGCCGTGGCCTCGTCGCCGGCCGCCAGCAGCAACCGTTCGATTTCCCGGGCATGGCGGACACCCTCCGACGCCGGCATCGCACCCGAGGCCAGCAGCCGTTCCAGCCACACCGCCGCCCGCGCGGGCTCTCCTGCCGCCTCGGCCCAGCGCGCCGCCTGCGGCAACCAGCGATCCGCCGCCTCGGGCTCGCTCGTGGCCAGCCGTGCGTAGGCGCGGGAGGCCGAGCCCGGCATCTCGCTGGCCAGCAGCACCGTCGCCAGCGCCTGCAATTGCTCGGAAGTGGCACCGGGCGTGGCGAGCAGCGTTTCTGCAAGCTTCGATCGGTCCGGATCGTCGCCCGAGATCGCCAATCGCTCCAGCTGCCAGCGAAACCGGTCCGTGGCGCGTACGCTGGCCAACTCGGCCCGGCGCAGGCAGTCGGTCGCGGCCTGCCACGCACCGCGTGCGCCCAGCAGTTGTCCACAGCGTCCGAACCAATGGCTGGCCCGATCGGGCTCGACCGCCGCGAGCGCGGTGTGCAGGCTCACGATCGCCGCGCGATCGTCGAGCTGCGCCGCCAGAGCAGCGCCCCGCTCGAGCAGCCGGACCCGGACGGTACCCGCATCGGTGGAGCGCAGGCCCTCCAGTCGGGCACGCAACACGATATCGGCACGCTCCCGATCGGCGGGCGTGACCGCCCTGCGCCACTCGGCCGCCGCGATCTCCAGCTCGATGCGTCGCCGGTCGGCCGGATCGCCCAGCAGCGACGAGAGCTCCCCGAACAGGGCTTGCGCATCGGTGACCCGCCCGTCCATCGCCAGGCTCACCAGCGCATCCACCGCTTCGCGATCGCCCAGCTGCCCCGCCGCCGCACGGGCCCGAAGATACGCGAGCGTCAACGCATCCGGCGCCGGCACGGTGGCCGATACGTCCTGATCACCGCCAGGATCGTTCGCGGCCCGCGCCGGGACATCGGATGTGCCGCGCGACAGCGCCAGCGCCACGAAGGCCGCCACGAAGGCGGTGCCGGTGACCCCCAGCGCCAGCGGGCTGGCGAGCCGTTCGCGACGCGCGTCACTGCGCGGCATCGTCGACCTCCGAAAGTGTCATGCCTGCATCGTCTTCCAGGGCCACGAGTACCGGGCCGTCCGCCAAGACCGTCAGGTAGAGCCCGTCGTGCAACCGGTGCGACGACGCCACGCCTTCGCTGCGCGAATCGTCCAGACCTGCCGAGCCGCCCACCAGGCGCAGCGACGTCAGCTCGCCCAGCCCGCTGAGCCGGAACCGTCCGTCGAGCGTTCGAGCCACGCCGGCGCTCCGGAACCGTCGCACCCGCGCGGTGTAGTCGACGAGCGTCACCGGATGGATGTCCTGCGTCATCGTCCAGGCGTACACGTCTTCCAGCGAACGCACCGCGGCGGCCTTGGTACCGGCGTAGAAGTGGTAGTAGATGTTGATCGGTTTCAGGCGGCGCGGCCGATCGGTCATCCGGAACGTCTCGATGACGCGCCGGAATCCGTCGAAGGGACCTTGCCAGTCGTTGGTGTAGACGTTCTCGTTCATGACCGGTGCGTACACCTGCACGTGATCGCCCACCGTGCGTGCCATCGGCGTCACCAGGTTCAGATGCGGGCGAGCCCGGCTGATGACGGTGAAGCCACCGTTCATGTTGGCAAGTCCGGCGGCTTCGGCCGCGGCCAGTGCCGCCTCGTCCGGCAACGCATCACCGCTCCACAGCATCACCTCGGTGCGCTTGCCCGGCGGCGCGAGTTCCCGATCGATGAAGGCGGCCGAACCTGCCACCTCGCGCTCCGCCGAGTAGCGATAGTCGCCCACCGGCAGGTTGAAGGTGCCGGAGGTCGGCGCCTGGGCCAGCGCCCCCCACAGGAACGGATGGCTGAACGTGTGCGAGGCCAGCTCGATGCCGGGTCTTGCGAACAGCTCGCGCACGGTGCGGTACATGCGCTCACGCCGATCGCCGTGCCCCGCCACGTGCGTCAGCTCCGCCTCCACCACCGACAGGGTGTGCGGCAGCGGCCAGCGATCCAGGATCCGGTCGCGGATCACCTCGGCGCCCAGCCTGCGCCCCGGCAACTCGCTCCACGAGGGCAAGGCGTCGCCATCGATGTGCGCCAGCCAGAGCCGCTTGTCACCCTGGCTGGTCACGTCCGGCATCGGTGCGCGCTGCAGATCCAGCGCCAGGCTGAGGAACCTGAACGGATCGATGATCCAGCGCACGCCGTCGTCGACATCGACCTCGATCAGCGCGGGATGAGCCGCCATCCCGCCCCAGGCACCGGTGATGACCGGGTCGGCGATCGACCCGTCGGCATCGACCAGCGACACGTGCACCCGGTTGCCCGGATCGACGTTGCGCGGCTGCGGGCCGAGCGGCTCGAAGCGCGGCGGCAGGCCCTGCTCGAACCCGGCCAGCGCATCCTGGTGACGCACGACGGTGCTGTCGGCCAGCATGGCGCCAGCGCTTGTCACGCCGGTTGCCGTCGCCAGGGCGGAGCCCGTCACCAGCGAGTGGCTGCCCAACAGCGCGATGCGCACGCCCTCGCCGACCTGACGGACCAGCCAGGCTTGCAGTTGATCGTCGAGCTGCACGCCGCGCGACCAGAACGCCACCCCGGCATAGCGACCGCCGAGCGAGTTGGGCGGCAGGCCCTGCGTGGCCAGGTCGTGGTACACCGGCACGTAGCCCAGGTACTCCAGCGGCGTGGCCAGCAGGCGGTGCACCTCGGCGTTCTCCTGCGCGCCGTTGACGCGGCTGTCGTAGGGCAGCAGCACCTCGCGCGGCAGCACGTCCAGCGCACCGACGCCGACATGATCCAGGCCGGGGGTGGCCACCCAGGGCACGAAACCGTGGGCGGCGATCCGCTGCGCCACCGCGCGTGCCTCGTCACGCCGAGCAGGCGAGACGTAGTCGATCGCTATGATGTCCAGCCCGTGCCGCCGCTGCGCCTCCTGCAGCCGTGCGAGCAACCAGTCGCGATCCGACGCGGGCACCGAGCCGTAGCGCTGCGCGGTGTTGTCCCAGTTGGCGTACAGCGACTCGGCGGCCAGCGCCTCCAGATGCTCGCCGACCGCATCCAGCACCTCGAAGCCACGGTTGGCGATCAACCGGATGTCCGGGTGACGCTGCACGATGCGCTCGATCAGGGCCGCCAGCGCCTCGGCCTGCACGCGTCGCTGCGCAGGCGCGGCGGCGTGCAGCGTGAAGCTGTCCATGGTGTCCAGGAACAGCCCGTGGTAGCCGTCCTGCACCAGATCGTCCACGCGGGCGACCACGAAGTCGGCCCATCCGGGGTGGGCCAGATCCATCACCTGACTGTCCCAGGCCGGATTGCGACCGAGCACCCAGCGCGCGTCGATGGCCGGGCGCCAGGCTCGCTCGGGACCGACCTCGCCGATGCTCAGGTAGGCGAACAGCGCCGCGCCGTCGGCGGCCACGGCTCGCCGTTCGCCGGCATCGGTGTTGTCGGGCTCCAGCACCACCCGGTCGAACTGCGCCAGCGAGGCCACCGGCAGGGCATCGGCGTAGAACAGCGCGGTGCTGCGACCGCTCAGTGCGTCCGCCGTGGCCCGGTCCGCCACCGGCATGCTCATGGGCATGCTCATCGGCATGCCGGTGGCCGTACCCGAGGGCGGGCCGACAGAGGCGCCGGACGCGGTGCGCAATCCCATCGCCGTACCGGCCGATGCGGCGAACGAGACCGACGGACCGCCGACCGCTTCGCCCACCGCCCGGCCGGCCTGCGCATCGACCCCCTGAAGCGTCCTCCGCTTCGTGGACGTCGAGTCCAGCGCGGGCAGCAGCTCGTCCAGCAGCGCCTTGGCCACCGCGGTCATGCCTTCGCGCGCTCCCCCGTGGCGCGATCCCGAGCGCTGCCACAGGGGCGGGCCGCCCTGAAGATCGCGTAGCACGATGTCCAGCGCCACCGTACCGCCCTCGCCCGGTCGCCGCGGCGCCTGCCACCGGAGCACGGTGCCCTGCAGCGCGTAGCGATGGGTGAGCACCGAGCTGGAACCGGCCCGCTCGATCCGGGTCACGCCGCGCTGGCGCAATGCGCTCTCCAGCAACGGCGTCAGCTGTCGGGCCGCACCGCTCGCCTGCGGTGCCTCGATGAACGGCGACACGCTCCAGAGCGCCCCGGCCTGCACCGGCACCGTCCGCTGTGCCGACAGCGTGGCGCAACCGGCAAGCGCCATCACGATCAGGCCCGGAATCAGGACACGGGTCAGGACACGGGCAATCGCATGGAGGAACCGCCGCCGGACCGTCGAATTCATGCACGCTTCCATCTCAATCGGCCGCCGTCGGTCTGGCCCGCATGAAGGTGCGGTACTCGATGTGTTCCAGCTCGCGCATCAGCAGCAGGATCCCCACGAACGCGCTGAGCGTCATCGACAGACCGAACCCGTAGCCGTACCAGGCAGGACCCAGCCACAGGGATGCCCAGCTGAACAGGGCGTTGCTGATGAACAGCGTGGCGGTCAGCTTCAGCGCATCCATCAGCTTGTCCAGGTAGAACAGCACGTTGAGCATGGCCAGCATCAGCACCTGCGCGGCCACGCCCACCAGATCGACGTAGTACAGGTGGACGTAGCCTGCGGACAGCCCCAGCCAGTCGACGATGACCGGCCCTGCCAGGTACAGCAGCAGCACCGTCATGCCCTGCACGCGCACGATCTGGTAGAGGCCTTCACGAACCGCCACCACCATGGCATCCCCCAGACGCTCGATCTCGACCAGCCCGGCGTGCCCGCGCACCGCACGGAAGAACCCCTCGTAGGCCTCGGCGAAATCGGTCTCGATGCGCAGCAGGAACACCGCCATGCCCGGGATGATGCTCAGGTAGGCCAGGAAGATCGGCAGGTCATAGATCAAGGAGCTGCGCAGCGGCCCGATCACCGGCTGCGAGGTGGCCGGGGCCAGCCAGAAGATCAGCTTGTCGATCCAGATGCCGGCGTTGTACAGCACGCCCACCGCGATCAGCGACGGAAAGATGTTGCGCCGGCGCAGGAAGTCGAAGCGCACCTGGCCGCTGACCGGGTAGTCGGGCACCACCACGCCGAGCATCGTGAACAGCAGCAGCGCATGGCCCAGCAACAGGCCGCCGAGCAATCCGGGCAACCCCCAGGGCAGCAGCAGCAGGGACAGCGCCAGGGTGCTGCCGTAGCCTGCGGCGAACGCGTACAGGATCAACGAGAAGCGCTTCAGCCCGGCCACGAAGATCACCACGATCCACACGTTGCACAGCACCACGAAGTTGCCCGTCATCAGCATCTCGTAGCCGAGCGGCTGATCGAACACCGTCACCGCCAGCAGCGCGCCGATGGCCAGTGCCACCGCGCTGACCAGCAGCAGCGCGCCGAACAGGTTCGCGTTGATCAGCGACTCGCCTCGCTCGTAGAGCCGATCGGCGACGAAGCGCGTGAACACCAGTTGCAGGCCGCCGGTGAGCACCAGCGAGGCGCCCATCAGCCAGGTCACCGAGGTGCTGAACTGCCGCACCGATTCCAGGCCGGCCTGCTGCCACAGCGCCAGCAGACCGATCAGCATGACGCCCAGGATGGACAGCACCCAGGGCCCGGCACTGATCAGTCCGGCGAAGCCGTAGGCCTTGAAGGTACCGCTGAACGAGTCCTCGTCCAGGTACCTGCGAAGCTCGAATCCTATTCCCGCCATGTCGGCTCGCTCATCAGCCCGCTCATCAGCCCGCTCATCAGCCCGC
>Ga0115029_1000636_pt1 | contig 32706 bp, 27 predicted proteins | sample SidtaG_3_FD_87297 | JGI IMG/M metagenome (GOLD analysis project Ga0115029, IMG submission 87297) | Marine algal microbial communities from Sidmouth, United Kingdom - Sidmouth_Asex1 metaG | ecosystem: Host-associated > Algae > Red algae > Unclassified | place: Sidmouth, United Kingdom | collected... | reverse complement strand
TATAACAAGACCTTTTTAGAAAGGCCTTTCGTATACGATTTTTCGCCTTCGTACTCTTTTCGTGAAAAGGCATTTGTCGGTTCGGGAAGGTTGAATTACCGCAAGTACTTGAGTAAGAGCGGTCTTTATTTTGCCAATTACAGCCTTGGAGGAGCTACGCGCCATTTTCAGGTAAATTCACGTTATTCGACAATCACCCCTTCACTCACCTTTGGCTGGCGACCTGAAAATCTGATATCGGAGAAAAGAGAAATTCTTCAATTTAGATACATCAATGTATTTAGGGACAAAGCCGAAGCCCTAGGTGATTTTGAGACTCCTCCTGATTATAGTGTTTTGAATTTAAGGTACGTTAATAGAACCCCCGGACTCATCAATTATGTATCATGGTTTGCAGATGCGCAGCACGCTAGCGATTTTACCAAATTGGCCTTTGAACTTGAGTACAGAAAACTTTTCGAAAGCAATCGTCAGTTCAATTTTCGGTTTTTCGCGGGTAAGTTCTTACGAAATAAAACCACTGATTATGCAGATCCGAATTTTTTCAGCTTTGCATTGGACAGACCTACCAATTATTTGTTCGATTATAGTTATTTGGGCCAATCCGAAGATTCCGGTATTTATAGCCAACAAATCGTAATTGCCGAAGGTGGCTTTAAATCTTTCCTACCTGAACGTTTTCGTTTTGCCAACGATTTTATGGCTACTATAAATACCAGTACGAACCTTTGGCGCTGGATCGAGGTCTATGGTGATCTTGGATACGTCAAAAATAGGGGTTTTAATGGTAAATTCGTATACGATTCAGGCGTCCGGTTGAATTTGGTCACTGATTATTTTGAACTGTATTTTCCGGTATATTCAAACAACGGGTGGGAGGTATCACAGCCAAATTACAGCGAGAAAATCCGATTTATAGTCACGTTGGACATCAAGACCCTTACGGGCCTGTTTGCCAGAAAATGGTTCTAGTTCTTCTTTGCTGAATCTTCAATTATCAATGCATTCAGATTGTAATTTCTAAAAACGGTCTCTTAGTTATTTTCAATTTTACGACGTGCTATTGCCATTGTAATAATGCTTTCCATTTGCTATTTTTGTATAAATTCTAATCACTTTAATGGATATTTCACCCAAAACGAGCAACGACATTTCTTTCGATGACTTCAAGACCCAGATTTTGAACGACTACAAAATGGCCGTTCTCAGTCGAACCTGTAGCCTAATGGGGCGAAAAGAAGTATTGACGGGCAAAGCTAAATTCGGAATTTTTGGTGATGGTAAAGAGCTGCCCCAATTGGCAATGGCACGTTCGTTCAAAGACGGTGACTTCCGTAGCGGTTACTACAGAGATCAGACCTTTATGCTTGCTCTTGGGCTTTTAAAGCCCAAAGACCTCTTTCATGCGCTATATGCCACTACCGATATCGAAAAAGAACCGATGAGTGCCGGAAGACAAATGGGCGGCCACTTTTTGACCTATAGCTTAAATGAGGATGGTAGTTGGAAAGACCTGACCAATCAGAAAAACAGTAGTGCCGATATTTCGTGTACCGCGGGACAAATGCCCAGATTATTGGGCTTAGCGCAGGCTTCTAAAATGTATAGGCACCTTAAAAACGTTGACGCTTCCAAGTTTTCGAACAAAGGCAATGAAGTGGCATGGGGTACTATTGGTAACGCAAGCACGAGCGAGGGTATGTTTTTAGAGACTATAAATGCTGGCGGTGTATTGCAAGTACCTATGGTTGTAAGTATATGGGACGATGACTTCGGCATATCCGTTCCCGCGAAATATCATACTACTAAAGAAGATATCTCAGAGATGCTCAGTGGCTTCAAGCGAACCGAAGAAAAGGAAGGTTACGAACTATTCAAGGTTAAAGGGTGGGACTATACAGCACTTATGCACGCCTATGAAAATGCTTCGGACATTGCCCGGGAGGAACACGTACCGGTCATCATTCACGTAACCGAACTTACTCAGCCTCAAGGGCACTCCTCATCGGGATCTCATGAGAGATATAAAAGTGATGAACGATTAAAATGGGAAAAAGATAATGACTGTAACAAACGTTTTAGAGAATGGATACTGGAAACCAAAATAACTACTGAAGAAGAGCTGAAATCCTTAGAAAAAAGTATTTCAAAAGAAGTACGGGCCGCCAAAAAAGAGGCTTGGTCTGAGTATTTGGCCACCCATAAAGAACAGAAAATAGAGTTGATAAGTCTTTTAGATCAAGTAGCCGCCAAAAGTCAGAACAAAAGCTTTATCACCAAAGTCAAAAATGACCTTATTGCCAATGAAGAACCCATAAAGAAAGATTTGGCTGTAAGTTCCCGAAAAGCATTTCGCTATCTTTTGGGTGAGGCTTTCCCGGAGAAAGAAGTGCTTATGGGTTGGACAAACAATTTTCTGGCAGAAACCCAACCTAAATATAGTGCAGGCCTATATAATGAAGGACCGAATAGAGCCACCAATATTTCAGAAATCAAACCTATATACAATGAGCGACCGGACAAAGTAGATGGCCGGATTATTCTTAGGGATAATTTTGATAAACTTTTTGAGAAATATCCCAATTCGCTGGTATTTGGGGAGGATAGTGGTGCCATAGGCGATGTGAACCAAGGCCTCGAGGGCCTTCAAAAAAAATACGGTAAACTACGTGTATCCGATACCGGAATTCGTGAAACTACTATAATCGGCCAAGGTACTGGCATGGCCCTTCGTGGATTACGGCCTATCGCCGAAATTCAATACCTAGATTACATATTTTATGCGCTTGCCACCCTTACTGATGATGTAGCATGCTTACGTTATCGCACCTTTGGGAAACAAAAAGCCCCGTTAATAGTGCGCACAAGAGGCCATCGACTCGAAGGTATTTGGCATTCCGGCTCACCTATGGGCAGCCTAATCCACTCGTTGCGTGGAATGTATATTCTTTCCCCAAGAAATATGACACAAGCGGCCGGCTTTTATAACACATTGATGAAAAGCGACGAACCCGCCCTAGTTATTGAAAGCCTGAACGGTTACCGTCTCAAAGAGGATAAACCCACTAATTTGGGCGAACTATGTACTCCTATAGGTATTGTAGAAACCATAAAGGAAGGGAGCGATATCACTTTAGTTTCCTACGGTTCCACACTGCGTATCGTTACCCAAGCAGCGGAGGAATTAAGAGAAGTAGGTATCGATGCAGAGGTTATAGATGCTCAGACACTTCTGCCGTTCGATATTCAACACGATACATTGGATAGCGTTCGGAAGACCAACCGTTTAATGGTTATAGACGAAGATGTCCCCGGAGGATGTTCCGCATATATTCTAAACGAAATTGTCGAAAAACAGGGAGCATATCAATACTTAGACAGTAGGCCTCAAACTTTGAGTGCGATGGCCCATAGGCCCGCCTATGGTACAGACGGTGATTATTTTTCAAAACCCAATGCCGAAGATGTTTTTGAGAAGGTGTATGCTATGATTCACGAAAGTGACCCCGACAGCTATCCCAAATTGAAATAGCTATCGCATGCGATGTAACACTCTTCTTGGTATAAAGACTCGTTTTAAGCTGTTCTCTTACCTGCGTTTTTTATAATAGTAAGCCGGCAGGCTGGTTTTGCACCCTAATTTTGTCTTTTTACAGTACCTTGGCTATTATGACGCCAAAAAACCTTCAATAATCAACAAAAGCCAATCCCGATGGCTAAATCAATTTCCGGATGAAAATAGAGACCCTTCTAAGGGAACTGTATGGATTAAACGTTTCTACACTGACCCGTCTTGAGGGGTATGATAGTGTGAATTTCAAGGTAAGTGCTGATCAAGGCACCTTCGTCTTAAAGCAATATCCGAAGAACAATGAAACTGGGGCACTCCTAAAGTCTGAACACCATATTTTAGCGTTATTGGATAATCTCGACGGATATGATTTCCCCCGCGTAGTTCCTGCCCTCGATAATGAGAACCAATTATTTGATGACGATTCGATATTTCAGTTGTTGACCTATGTAGAAGGTAGTTTTCTTGGGGATGTAGCGCATACGCCCAATTTATTGCGCTCTTTCGGCACCTTCTTAGGTCATTTGGATAAGACCATTCATAAGGTTAAGGTGGCCCCGATCTTAGCCAAAGAGATACCGTGGGACTTAAAGCATTTTAAAAATAATTATCAGTATCTGAACTATATTACCGATCCGAAAAATAGAAGTTTGGTCGACTATTTCTTCCTACAGTTCGATGAACAAGTCTACCCCATTCAACATCAGCTTAGAAAAGGTACCATTCATAACGATGGCAATGATTGGAACGTGCTTACCAAAAATGGAAAAGTTTCAGGTATCATTGATTTTGGTGATATGTGCCATTCGTGGCTGATCAATGAAGTTGCCGTTGCGATTACCTATGTGATGCTAGAAAAGGAAAATCCCTTGCAAATTGCTTCAGAGGTAATCAAGGGCTATCATTCGATTTTCCCCTTACAGGAATTAGAACTGGATATTCTCTACTATTTAGTGGCTGCGCGCCTCTGTACGAGTGTTTGTAATTCTGCTTACACTAAGACCTTAAAACCTGATTCAGAATATATTACAATCAGTGAAAGACCTGCGTGGAGGCTATTAAGAAAATGGCTTACCGTCAGTCCGATACAGGCTAAAGATACCTTTAGAAAAGCCGTAGGTTTCGAATCGATAGTCAATTCGGATATAGAGAAACAGCTTGAACAAAGAAAGAAACGGTTGGGAGGTGCTCTTTCACTAAGTTACGAACGGCCGATCAGCATGTCTCGTTCCGCATTTCAATATATGTACGATACAAACGGTAATACGATATTGGACGCTTACAACAATATTATGTTGGCAGGGCATTGCCACCCCAAAGTGGTACGCACCGGGCAAGATACGATGGCCAGATTAAATACCAATACCCGATATATTTATGATGAGATACTGGGGTATAGTGAAAAATTGCTTTCTAAATTTCCCGATAAATTGAATAAAATTTTCTTTGTCAATTCAGGAAGTGCCGCCAGCGATTTGGCCATACGAATTTCCCTTACGCATACCCAAAAACAAAAAGTAATGGTACTCGAGCACGGCTACCATGGCAATACCCGTTTCGGTATAGACATAAGTCCGTACAAATACAATCACAAAGGCGGTACCGGGCAACAGAATTATATTATTCAAACGCCCATGCCCAATGCTTTCGGTTCAGGTCATAAAAACGATGGTACTGCTGGAGATTATTTTGCAAATTTGACCACCGACCTACTAGAAAACGATTGGAGCCAAATTGGGGCATTCATCGCGGAGCCTATTGTGGGTTGTGGAGGGCAAGTGCCTCTGGCAAAAGGTTATCTGAAAAATATTTACCCAAAAGTTAGAGAACAAGGTGGTATTTGTATCAGTGATGAAGTTCAGGTCGGTTTTGGTCGTTTGGGTGATTATTTCTGGGGATTTGAAATGCACGGAGTCTTTCCCGATATGGTTATTCTCGGAAAACCCATGGGTAACGGGCACCCTATCGGAGCTGTGGTGACGACTACCGAAATTGCGGAAAGTTTTGATAACGGACTCGAATTTTTCAGTTCTTTTGGAGGTAATCCCGTGTCATGTGCCATCGGCAATGCAGTTTTAGAAGTTATTGAAGATGAAGGCCTTCAAAACCATGCAAAAAAAACTGGCGATTATTTGACGAAGCAGCTCAAGAAACTACAAAATTCCCATTCCGAAATTGCCGATGTTCGCGGTAGCGGACTTTTTATTGGAGTTGAGATTTTTGACGAAATGGGTAGACCTAATACAGAACTTGCTTCCCGATTAAAAAATCAACTTCGCGAAAAACATATCTTAATAGGTACCGATGGCCCTTTTGATAGTGTTCTTAAGATAAAACCACCTTTATCTTTCACTACAACCGACTGTGATATTCTTGTCAATGCCATCGAAGCAGTTTTAGTACATTCTTAAAATATTCGATACTTTTATAGTTAAATAATAGAAAACAAATGCAAAATGCTTTTTTAAAGGATATCGGTCTGGCCTTATTAAGAATAGGCGCTTCTGCGGGAATACTCACACACGGATACGGAAAATTACAAATGTTGATAAACGGAGCCGAATTTGGGAACCCTATCGCTATCGGTTCTACACCCTCCTTATTTTTGGCAGTAATCGGGGAATTTGTGTGCCCAATTTTGATAATCTTCGGGTTTAAGACCCGTTGGGCAGCTTTTCCTACTGCCATTACCATGGCCGTTGCATTTTTTATAGTACATGCCACGGATGTCTTTCAAAAAAAGGAAAAAGCATTGCTTTACCTGCTAATTTTTGTGGCCATTATTCTTTTGGGACCTGGGAAGTATAGTATAGATAAACGTTAATCAAATAATCTTAACCAAAAGTTCCTTCAATAAATCACCCTGGGAAAGAGCGTTTGCCCCTACCCCTTTTCCTTTCAAATCCATTTCACGTAAATGCGAAACGATACCGCTCACTTTTTTCATGGGGTAATTTTTGGCAGCCGTCTGAAACTCCCCAACAAAATAAGGGCTTACCCTCAACGCACTGGCAACACTTTTTGGTGAATGGTCTGTAAGGCCATGGTATTGTAACAATTGGGTAAAAAAAGTATTTAATAAGGCAATGGTCAACAAGAACGGATTGTCTTTGGGGTTTTGAGAAAAGTAGTTGATGATTCGAGTAGCCTTTACTACGTTGCGTTCACCGATGGCCTTTTTTAGTTCGAAATTATTGTAATCTTTGCTAATGCCGATATGGGTCTCAATATCGGTCGGCGTGATTTCGGATTTTTCGGGTAGCACTAGCCGTAGTTTTTCCAACTCATTGTTGATACGGCTAAGGTCCGTGCCCAGATACTCCGTTAATAATATGGCTGCCTTGTGCGAGATGCTATATCCTTTACCCTGTAGGTTTGTACGGATCCAATCTGAAACTTGGTTCTCATAGAGCTTTTTACTTTCGAACAAAACTCCTGTTTTTTGAACGGACTTGTAAAGTTTCTTCCGCTTGTCGAGCTTTTTATATTTATAGCAGATTACCAATACTGTGGTTGGCTGGGGATTATCGGCATAAGCGGTCAACTTTTCAATGGTACGGGAAAGTTCTTGAGCCTCTTTGACGATTACTACCTGTTTTTCTGCCATCATGGGGTAACGTTTGGCATTACCTACAATCTCGTCGATACTGACTTCTTTTCCGTAAAGTACCATTTGATTAAAGCCTTTCTCTTCTTCGGCAAGTAAATTTTTTTCGATATAAGAGGCTATAGCATCTATATAATAGGGTTCCTCACCGAATAAAAAATATATAGGTTTTATAAGGCCCTTTCGGATATCTGCAACTATCTGTTTAGCTTCCCCCATTCAAAAAAAATCATCAAATTTGTACATGCACCCACTTAATTTTCCCAAGTACAGTTTCCGTCTCAAAAATAGCGAAAATAACGTCTGCATTTTTGATGTAATCCGTAAAAAATTCGTGGTTTTACAACCTGAGGAATGGGTACGTCAACATACGGTTAATTACCTGTTACGCGAGAAAAAGTACCCGAAAAGCCTTATAAACGTTGAAAAACAATTAACCATAAATACTATAAAAAAAAGATATGATATCGTAGTTTTCAATTCAGATGGTGGTATTCACGTTTTAGTAGAGTGTAAGGCCCCAAGTATTGTGGTCGACCAGCATACTTTTGATCAGATAGCCCAATACAATTTAAAGTTGAATGCCGATTACCTGATGGTGACTAACGGACTTCGACATTTTTACTGCAAAATGGATTTTGAATCAGAAAAATATACTTTTCTAAAGGATATTCCTGATTTTAGCCGTTAATTTGCCTTCGTTTTGCGTATAGCCATCGTCATATTAAACTGGAACGGAGAGGTACTTTTAGAAAGATACCTTCCTTCTGTAGTTCAATATTCTTTCGGTGCCGATATCTTCGTTATTGACAATGCCTCGACCGATGGATCTGTAGATTTTGTCAAAAAACACCATCCAACGGTTAAGATAGTTCAAAATTCAGAAAACGGCGGATTTACAAAAGGTTACAACGACGGCCTTAAGAGCATTGATGCCGATATCTATTGCCTATTAAATTCGGACGTGGAGGTTACCGAAGGATGGTTAGATCCCATCTCTGAATTATTCGACAAGAACCCGCAAGTGGCCATCGTTCAACCAAAAATTTTGGATCTGATGCGCAAAGGCTATTTTGAGTATGCCGGTGCAGGTGGCGGTTTTATTGACCAACTGGGCTACCCCTTCTGTCGAGGCCGTATTTTTCAGGAATTGGAAAAAGACAATGGACAATATGACGACACGCGGGAAATCTTCTGGGCAACCGGAGCCTGTATGTTCATTAGAAAAGAAGTGTATGGGCAACTTGAAGGCTTTGACGAAAGTTACTTTGCCCACCAAGAAGAGGTCGACCTTTGTTGGCGTGCCAAGAACGAGGGGTACAAGGTCTTTTACGTCGGTACATCAAAAGTGTATCATTTGGGTGGTTCTACCTTAAGTAATATGAACCCGAAAAAAACCTATTTGAACTTTAGAAACTCCCTATTCTCGATAACCAAGAACCTACCGAGAAGAAAGGCATTAACCATAATCGCGATTAGATTGTTACTTGATGGTGTAGCCGCAATCCGATTTATCCTACAATTAAAATTTAATCACTGTTTCGCAATATTACGGGCTCATCTTAGTTTTTATAGGCAGTTCGGTCAAATGTACCGTAAACGTGAAAAAGCCAATTTTATACTAAAATACTACATTACCAAATCCATTGTATGGTCGCATTTCGTACATCATGTAAAGAAATTTAACGTTTTAGTAAAAGATTAACTAATTTTGCAAAAACAAAGCTAGTCGATTCTATAATTTTGTTGCTTATTTAGGAAACGCTCAAATCAAATACAAACAATTAATACTTAGTAACCCACATCAAATTATGAAAAAAATAATTCTAGGCTGTTTAGGAGTAACCATGTTGTTATCTTCTTGTGTATCACAGAAAAAATTTAAAGACCTTGAGGCAAAAGCCAAGCAAGCTCAAGACTTGTTGAACTCTGCAACCGTCAAATTGAACGATTGTCTGGAAGAGAAAGCGACCGCAACTTCTAAAAATAAGACTTTGCAAGACCAAAATGCATTCTTAAAGGCCAACAATCAAGAATTGATCAACAACATGGGCAATTTGACCACGTTGACCACTAAAGGTGCCGAGAACTTAGAAAAGTCTTTAGAAAGTCTACAAGAAAAAGATTTGACTATTCGAAAATTACAAGATGCCATAACGAGAAGAGATTCTGTAAACCTTTCTTTGGTGCAGAGTCTAAAAGGGGTTTTGGGCAACTTGGATGATGAGGATATCGAAATCAGCGTTGAAAAAGGCGTAGTTTTCGTATCTATTTCTGACAAACTTTTATTCAGTAGTGGCAGTTATAACGTTACCAGTCGTGCTAAAGAAGTTTTGGGAAAGGTTGCACAAGTAGTGAACAACAAACCTGATTTCGAATTTATGGTAGAGGGTCATACCGATGATGTGCCTTATAGCCCTAAAAGGGGTCTTTTAGATAACTGGGATTTGAGCGTTAAGCGTGCAACCGCGGTTGTTCGTATCTTGCAGAACGATTACAATGTTGACCCCAAGCGTATGACCGCCGCGGGTAGAGCAGAGTTCGTACCTGTATCACAAACCGAGAAATCAAAGAACAGAAGAACCCGTATTGTGGTTCTTCCGAAAATCGACCAGTTTTATAGTATGATTGAAGAGGGAATGAAAGATCCTGCAATCAACAACTAGTATCTTTTGGTAATAAAATAGGAAAACCGCAACTTTAAAAGCTGCGGTTTTTTTATACCCTGTATTCTCAGACCTGTCAGGTTTCCTTTTTATGAAGGTTTTACAACTATTAACTTAAAAACCAGTAAACCTGACAGGTATACCTTAATCAATAAAAAATATCCAAATCCCCTTTACCCTCTCGCAGTACCCTTGGCTCTCCTTCCGATAGGTCGATAACGGTCGAGGCAATATTGTCTCCATAGCCACCGTCGATCACCACATCGACCAAGTTCTGCCATTTCTCGAAAATAAGTTCGGGGTCCGTGGTGTATTCCAGAACCTCGTCTTCATCATAGATCGAGGTCGAAACAATCGGATTACCCAAGCCTTCTACAAGGGCCTTTGCAATGGTATTATCGGGAACACGAATACCTACGGTCTTTTTCTTTTTGAAATCTTTAGGCAAATTATTGTTTCCTGGAAGGATAAAAGTATATGGCCCTGGCAGTGCCCGTTTTAAAATTTTAAATGTTGCAGTATCGATTTGCCGAACATAATCAGAAAGGTTGCTCAAGTCGGCACAAATAAACGACCAATTGGCCTTGGCCAACTTCACGCCTTTTATCCGTGCTATTTTTTCCAATGCCCTTGAATTGGTGATATCGCAGCCTAGGCCGTATACAGTATCAGTGGGATAGATTACCAGACCACCTTTGCGTAAGATACCGGTAACCGTTTTTATAGCATCCGGATTGGGGTTTTCTTCGTATATTTTGATAAATTCTCCCATATGAAACAAACACAAAAAAATAATTGCCCAAAATTCGGGATAATTTTCCTTAAAGGCACTAAAAATTTTATTGTTCTTCTCATAACTATCCTCTTGCTTGGCGCGTGTTCAAAGGACAATAATTCGGTTGCGCCGGAAATAGAACAAGAGCCTGTTGAAGAAACCCCCAAAGAGCCATTGGAAGCTGAATCGTTTTTGGATGTTTCGTATGGGGATACTTCAGACCAGGTATTCGATATTTATCTACCAAAAGACCGGTCACTTGATACAAAGTTACTAGTTCTAGTACACGGGGGCGGATGGTCTTCTGGCGATAAGGCAGATATGAACGGGTTTAAGGATTTCGTGATTCAAGAGCTTCCAGAATTGGCTGTAGTGAATATAAACTATCGTTTGGCCGATGAAAATAACCTTCCCTACCCCATGCAAACGGATGATATTTCTTCCGTGGTCAATTTCTTAAAGGCTAATAAAGAGGAATACCACATAGGTGACGATCTAGGTTTTGTGGGCATTAGTGCCGGTGCACATCTCTCATTACTATGGGCCTACGCACTAGATACCGAACAAAAAGTAAATATGGTCTGTAGTATAGTCGGGCCGACTAATCTTCTTGACCCTGCCTATCAAAATACTGACGACGAAACGGTGAAAGAACTCATAGCGCAATTCGGGTTGAACAACGAAATACTTGAAGAAGCTAGCCCTTTACAAAAACTGAGTGGGGGCGCGCCACCCACAATCTTATTTTATGGTGGCCAAGATCCTTTGATTCCGGTTTCGCAGGGGGTCGACCTCGATTCTAAATTATCGGAGCTCGGTATTGAGCACGAGTTTACGCTTTATGAGACTGAAGGGCATGGCTGGGTCGGTCTAAACCTTTTTGATACATCACTAAAGTTAAAGGCGTTCATCGAAAAACACCTTTGATGCAATTAAAGGATAAGTAAAGAAACACCAAAATTGGTTTTAAAGTACGTTTAGAGACATAATAAGCGCTACGTATCCGGTATATTTTCTCATTGAACAAGTACGATGTAACATTTGTTAGAAAAGCACCCTTCATCGCAAATATTGAAAAAGATGGTTCTTTTGCATTTTTGTGATCACGTCATTCTTTTTATAGCAACCAAATGCATTGGCAAAATAAGTTCAAATTTCTATTTTTCAATTAGTGACTGAGCTTAGCTAAAACCAAAACGAAAACGTTCGCAATAAGGTCCTAAGTAACTCAAAATCATTTTGCGTGGTAAACCCTTATATATTCAATCTCCATAGTGGCCGGAAACATCGAATCGTCCACTCCCATAAGTCCTCCATATTTTCCTCCAACGGCCATACCTGCCAAAAGATAAAAAGGTTTGGAAAAGGGCCAATTTTCATCTGAATATTCCGAAGGCCTTCGAAAGCTGTACGTAATGTTATCTATTTCGTCAATATAAAATTTCAGATACCTATCTGTCCAAAGCAGGCCATATATATGAAATTCTTCCTCGATGGTCGGTAATTCCGTAGCGGCACTTATTAGCGTACCATTGGCATCATTGTTAGCGCCACTATGTACTGTAATGTAGGTCTCGCCAGAATTGTGACTCAAATATTCCATCAAATTGATTTCCCCACTATTTGGCCAACCAACAATATTTTCGTTATCACCAACCATAGCAATTTTAGACCATATTCCATTTTTTTCTTCCTGCGGAACTTTTGCCCTAACTTCAATTCTGCCATAGGTAAAAGCATATTTACTCGTTATTCTGGAAGAAGTGTAGTCTCCTTTTTTTTGGCCAGCCCCCACCTTTTTAGCAACAATTTGTAGCGTACCGTTAACTACCTCCACATTTTCGTTTCGATAGTTTTGCCATTCACTATTATCAGAACCGGCTACATTGGTGGCGAACGACCAATTTTGATCTGACAATTTCGGCTGGGCAAATTCTTCGCTCCAAACCAACACCCCATCATTCCAATAATCAGCTGAATCCACAGGGTCGTTTTCTACCGTGTTATCTGTAATTTCTATTCTACCTGTATTCTCATTGTTCGAATCGTTTCCATCGCTGCTTTCACAACCGATTACAAGAATAGAAGTTGCAATAACCACAAGTGCTATTATTTTAAATTTTATTTTCATCCGTTTAAATTTTAACTGCTTTGAAAGTGGAATGTGAGTTCAACTACGCATGTTACGAAATAATCGTAAAGGAGAAAAAAAAATGGGTTGAAGTGTAGAAAAGCTTCCGCAACCGAAAGCTTTCATGTTGATAAGTTTTAAATATTTTTGGCAAAGATGTGCAACTCAATAACTGGAAATTAAACAAATCGTATAGCGCAGATTAAAACGAGAATTGGTCAAAAGTGAAGCTTGATATTGAAGTGATTTAAACTTTCTGCGTTTAAGCGAAAATTAGCTATTTTTTGTCTGTTTGATGGCTTTTTTGAGTTGCATAGCATCGCAACGGAAGGATAAAAAGAGGAAAAACAGGCGAAAAAGAGCAATTTTTTAGCAAATGGAGAAAGTTTAAATCACTTCATTTAATAAATTCCAAAAGTTCCGAAAACTATGCAACCGACATATAAAATCTTTTTATGGCCACCAAATGAGAAAACAACACTACCGGAACCACGAACGTAGGTAGCCAGATTATCGGGAAGTACAAAATCGCGATATTAGGCTGCTCGAAAGCGAGTTGTTGAAAAGGTGCCGGAACGGACAATATTGCGTTAATTACAATATTCAACAATAAGAACAGACAGCTAACATTCCAAAGTAAAATGCCCTTACTACCCATTTTGTTTTTGACAAATCCGAAATAGTACACAAAAGGTGCGGTTATTCCAGCTAGGACATCAAAATTCCGCCCTGCGAAAGTCATCAGTTCCGGAATAACTTTTTGTAGAAAAAGGCAGTACAGCAACAGTTCCACAGGTATTCGAACGCTATGTAATATCGTAAGGGTTTTAATATCTAGGCCCGCAACCCATCTTCTTCCTTTTTTTAAAATGAAAACGCCCAGTATGATTAAAAGAGCAGGTGGTGCGGCCAACAGGAATCTTTGCGGTTCTGTATCGATATGCGTGTAAAATTCTAAATAACTTAGAACTCCTTGAAAAAGAAGCCAGCTGGCCATCATCAAGGCAACTGTTTTTGAATAGCTAGCAGCTTTTAAAAACAAAAAAAAGGTTAAGCCTGTGGTTAAAATAAAAATTAGTGGAATATAGATAGGCAAGTTCATTACCGCTTAGAAATTTTCACGGCCTCTTTTATAAGTGAGACCAAGGTTTTTTCATCTGGCAAATCGGAAATTTCAGTAATCTGTTTAATCCCTTTCATATCTGACTTTTCACCAATATTTTCCAATGTGTTGTTGACGTCAACAAGCTGTTTCCCATGTGTAAACATCAAATTCACGTGTTTTTTAAAGGCCATAATCGAACAAATTATTTTTCCATCGCGCTCAAAACTTGGAGCGTTCCATTTTATGTTTTCTTCGATTTTCGGTTCGGCTTTATGTATTAAGTCTCTTAGATGGACAACTATGGGCTGTGTAATTTCAGTTGCGTTTAAAATATATTCGTCGATTGATTTTTTCATGGGATAATCATTCTAGTTTTCAAGTTTTTGTTTAAGGTTATTTAGTCCGGTCGATAGGTCATCACCTATCATTCCTTCAAAATCCATAAACAAAAGCATTAGGTTCATGGGGTAATCCATTTTACCATTAAAACCCCATTTGACTTTGGTCTTCACATCGGTTATGCTTTCCGTAGTCATATAGGCCAAATCGTTGGATTCAAAAGGCACAAAGAAACGGAGTTCAAAATCGATTCTTTTACCATCCTCGATGGCAATTATTTCTTGCTCCCCCACTCCCACGTCCTCATTGTCACTTTTCCAAGCAGAAACGAATCCGACGGTACCATCAGTTCCCTTGAAAGTTTTTTCCATATCTGGATCTATCATAGCCCATTTGCTATATTCATTCTGGTTTTTAAGGTGCTTTATATATTCGAAAACTTCTATTTTTGGTTTGTTTATCGTGATTTCTTCCGTTATCGAATAGTCCTTTTTTGTAAATATGGCTAAGACCAATGGAATGGCAATTAGAATTCCGATCGCAATTAAGATTTTCTTTACTATTCCCATTTTTCAAATATTTAAAGGTTAGGTTTTCATACGCAATTTATGTGGGCTCGTTTTCGGAATCCGCTCAATAATATTACGTGCTTCCAAATCCAGTTTTACCGATACAATATACCATACCACTTTGCCGTCGAACGATCTAGACAAGTCATCTACCGCTATGTCAGTCAGTTCGGAATATGTTATCTCTCCGTATTCATGAACAGTGTCCAAGATGAATTTCTTGATAACATCATATCTTCTTTGTAAGATATTCACGCCTTGTTTACCTTGCGGATGTAATGTCATTATTCTATCTTCTGGCATATCGTTGAATTTTATGAACTTAGTCCGAAAACCACCATCCAATTAATATTGAACTTGTCGGTCGACCATTTTCCTTATATATAGAAATGTGAAGGCGAGAAACACGGTCATTACGCTAAATACCCAGTGTTCCACCAGTCCGAATAGCCCTTTCTCAAAACTGGGAAAAGAAGCTACCCAACCCTCAAAATTTTTTCCATCTTTCGTCCGTTCGCTAATTCATCCACTAGCTTGTCCAAATATCGAACTTGTCGCGTTAACGGGGTTTTAATTTCTTCTATCCGATAGCCGCATATTACACCTGTAATGAGTTGAGCATTAGAGTTTAATTTTGCTTTCTGAAAGAATGTTTCAAATGTTGCTTTACTATCGATGAGTTCTTGCAGTTTATTTTTATCAAAACCGGTCAGCCACTCGATTACTTGATCTAACTCTCCTTTTGTTCTACCTTTCTTTTCGACTTTTGTTATGTAGTGCGGATAAACGGAAGCGAATGTCAATTTTGCTATCTGCTCATCGTGTTTGGGTGTTGTTTGCATGATTTATGTTTTAACGTTGCACAATCTAGTTATAGAAGTCTTTCAAACAGTCCTTTTCTTTTTATGATGCTATTGTATTCGCTTCTTAAGCAGTAACACCCCAAATTAAGAAGCTAAAACAAGAATCAACTTGCCCTATGGCAAGAAATCTGCTGCCTCGGAACTTTGACAAAATTTTTGCATCGGTTTCGATTTTTATAAAACTGAAACCTTGTAAAGGATTTGAGAATACGGAGACAACTTTGTCAGAGTTGTGCGGTTTCCTTTCGGATACGGCTCAGGGAAGAATCCGTAATGCCCAAATATGATGCAATATATTTTAGGGGAGCGTTTTTTAGTACTAGCGGTTTTTCTTTCAACAATTTTTGATACCGCTCGGTAGCCGAATCTGTTATCATAGAGACTGCACGTCGCTTCGATTCAAACAGACTTTGTGCCATCCATGCACGGCCCCATTCGCTAAAACCGGATATGGAATGGAAAAGCTTTTGAAAATCATCATAGTCAATTTTCCAACAAACGCAATCGATCAGCGCCTTAATATTTTCTTGTGTTGGTTTACGCTGAAAGAGAGAAGAAACTTCGATGACGATTTCATTAGCGACAAAAAAATCCGTAGTAATATTATTTCCGTTAAAATCGCGCACGAATGAACGCATAAGCCCACTTTGCAGTATAAAGTAGCTATTTGCGGTATCCCCTTCTTTGAGCATCATTTCCCCTTTTTCAAAGGTTGATTTTGTATGTGCGCCGAAGATGATTTTCAGCTCATCATTGTTCAAGAGCGGATGTTGATAAACATTTTTAAGAAGTTTCTCGCACATTTGAAGTCTTCGTTATTTACGCTTTATGGAGCAACATCAAAGGTTTAATCTAAATAATTGCCTGATGGTTCTGTCTCGGCGATAATCGGTTTCAAGAAATTTTTTATTCCAGTTTTTGAATCGAGATGTCCTTATAGCTAACACGCGCCTTTCCATTACCGTGTATTTGTAAACCTATTTTTCCTTCTTGTGGTATCGTTTTATCAGATTCGGTATAATCTACGGTCTGCTCGCCATTTAAAAATAATCGTATTCGATTGCCTTCTGCACGGATTTCGTAATCGTTCCAATCGTCAATGTGCACCGTTGGTTTATTGACCACGGAGTCTGGTGCGGCTATAACCCTTTTTCTTCTTGACTCATCATATAAGGCACCCCATAGTTTATCTCCTATATCCGCCTGATAGCCGATCATCTCATATGCCGGTTCTTGCAATCGTTGGCTTCGAAATTGGACGCCTGCATTGATAAATCCTTCTGAACCTTCGAGCTTAAATTTTAATTTTAATATAAAATCATCGTAAGATTCAGCAGTAACGATAAAATCGTTATTCGGTACCGTATCGGACAAAGAACCGCCCACGATGGCATTATCAACAATCCGCCAGGTCTTTATGGTGTCGCCTTCCCAGCCGTTAAAAGTTCGGCCATCGAACAATAATTTTGTTTTGCTTGGCTGACAAGATACCAGACCGATCAAGAAAAGAATCAAAAAAAGTAATTTAGAATGGAATCGAAAGAGCATGTTGCGGCTTTAGAAACTAAAAATAGTGAAATTAAGAGTAATGAACCGCCTAGTGGAGGACCCATCTAGGTATCAGAAACTAAATTCCCCGAAGCTTTGTGGCTACAAGAAACAAGATGCTAGCATTTTTTGATCTTGACTCTTGGTTCTATATTCTTTCTTGTTTCTTTGCGCGGCGTACTTGTCCGTTTCAATGCCATGCCCTAGGTACGGCCTCGGGCGATGCTATTGACTAATTCAGTACTTCCAATTTCGCAAACCGCAGCAACAGCTTTTTGATATCGCCTTTGTCGAATTGTATTTCAGCCTTTTTATCGTTTCCGACACCTTCGATTTTTAAGACTTTTCCTCTGCCGAAACGGGTATGGTTCACTAATGAACCTTCTGAGAGGTTGGGATCTACCATGTTGATATTGCCTACAGGAGTTGCCAATTCTGGTTTTAGCTTCCTTAATTTGCGGAGCTGAATTTCGTTGGGCTTTTTGGTGCTGGGCGGAGTTCCGTTTCTGGGTTTGGCCTGTCGAAGGCTACTCTTATCCACTTCCCCGAAAATATCTGAATCGATAAGTGGTTTGTAACGGTAGCCAGTATCTATGGGCGTCAAGTTCTCTACATATTGTTCATCGATCTCTTCCAAAAACCGACTGGGCTCTGCGTCAATAAGTTTTCCCCAGCGGTATCGGTTTTGGGTATAGGTAAGATAGGCCTGCTTTTCGGCACGGGTAAGAGCGACATAGAATAATCTTCGCTCCTCTTCCAGTTCGCTCCTAGTATTCATGCTCATTGCGGAAGGAAATAAATCTTCTTCCATCCCAACGATATAGACATAAGGGAATTCGAGCCCTTTTGCTAAATGGATGGTCATTAAAGCCACACGGTCATCATCCCCTGTATCTTTATCCAAATCCGTTGCTAGGGCTACATCTTCCAAAAACTCTCCGATACTTCCTGTAGTATCGGCCAGTTCTTTTTGGCCTTCGACAAAATCTTTGATACCGTTGAGCAGTTCTTCGATGTTTTCCATTTTGCCGATTCCTTCGGGAGTTCCGTCCTTCTTGAATTCTAAAAGAATACCGGTTTTTTTGGCAACATGCTCCGCAAGGGTAAAGGCATCGGCATTTTCGTTCATAATCTGGAAGCTCTTGATCATGGTGATAAAGTCTTCCAACTTTCTTTTGGTTCCGGAATTGATTTTTAGATTAATCTTATCCAAATTCTCGATGACTTCGAATATCGAACGGTTGTAATGATTGGCTGCAACTACTAATTTATCCAAAGTAGTTTGACCGATACCTCTTGACGGAAAATTGATAATACGTTTCAATGCTTCCTCATCTTTCGGGTTGATGACCAAACGCAAGTAACTCAGTACATCTTTAATTTCTTTACGTTGATAGAAAGAAAGCCCGCCATAGATGCGATAGGCAATATCACGCTTTCGCAGTCCGTCTTCAATAGATCGTGATTGGGAGTTTGTTCGGTATAACACAGCGAACTGCCCGTTGGGTAATTGCTCGTTCATTTTATGTTCCCAAATCGAGCCTGCTACATAACGACCTTCTTCGGCATCCGTCGGGCTACGGTGTATTTTTATCATCGAACCCTCGTCATTAGCCGTCCACACGACCTTTTCCAACTGATTTTTATTCTTCGCGATAATCGAATTGGCGGCGTTTACGATATTCTTGGTCGAGCGGTAGTTCTGTTCCAAACGATACATACCAACATCGTCATAATCACGCTGAAAATTAAGAATATTGCTGATATTCGCCCCGCGAAACGAATATATACTTTGGGCATCATCACCGACTACACAGATATTATGGTATCGATCGGCAAGCGCCTTCACGATTAGGTATTGAGAATGGTTGGTATCTTGGTACTCATCGACCAAAATATAGCGAAAGCGGTCTTGGTATTTCATGAGTACTTCCGGAAAACGGTTCAGTAGTTCGTTGGTGCGCAGCAGCAGATCATCAAAATCCATAGCCCCTGCCTTAAAGCATCGGTCAACATAGTTTTGATAGATATCGCCCATTCTCGGGCGTTTGGCCATCGCATCGGCTTCAACCAATTCGGGATTCTGAAAATAGGCCTTAACGGTAATCAAACTGTTTTTATAGGATGAGATACGGTTCTGAACCTGTTTGTACTTGTAGATATCCTTATCAAGACCCATTTCTTTGATAATCGAAGAAATCAGTCGTTGGGAATCTTGGGTATCATATATCGTGAAATTACTGGGGAAGCCCAATTTGTCTCCATCAAAACGCAACAGCTTGGCAAAAACCGAATGGAAAGTTCCCATCCAAAGATTTTTAGCTTCAGAGTTGCCGACAATATCGGCGATACGCTTTTTCATTTCGCGTGCCGCTTTGTTCGTAAATGTCAATGCCAAAATATTGAACGCATCAACACCCTGAGCCATCAGATGGGCAATACGATAGGTCAGCACACGGGTCTTGCCCGAACCTGCACCAGCAATTACCATCAAAGGCCCGTCTTTATGGAGTACGGGAGCTTTTTGGGCATCATTGAGCGTGTCTAAAAAGTTATTAGATTTCATATTTATTTTGAAGCGTGAATTTAGCCATAAATCTGTTCAACCAGAAATCATGTTTTCTACATTTATGAACAACATATTTTTGGATAAAAGGAATAAAGAGAAAAGAAAAAAGATTTTCGAAATTATCTATGACCCTTAGTGAATGGAAATCGCCCGATTCTAAAAATGTAACATAGACTCTTTTCTCTCTTCTCTTTATTCTATATTCTTTTCTCTTCCTATATTTAGAAAACTTTAGAACTATGAAAAGAATAATACTATCCATATTGCTGATGGCAAGCTCATATGTATATGCACAAGAAAGGTCAACTGGCCCTATTATCAACGGCTATGGAGAAGTCTTTACGGTGGAAAATCCTGATTTCAGGGTAGATACCGGTATGGAATACAAAGTAGTATTCGATATTGCGGAATCCCCTGAATCCCATACCGAAATCAACAGGAGCATAGACACTGCGGCACGTTTTCTTAATATGCAAGCACAAAGCGGTGTGCCCATCGAAAAAATGAAGGTAGCCATAGTCATTCATGGCAAGGCCTATAAAGACATTTTGACAGATAGTGCATATAAAGAACGGTTTGATGCGGATAATCCGAACCAGAAATTAGTTGCGTCTTTGCTTTCTTCGGGCGTACAATTTATCATTTGCGGACAAACAGCCAAAGCAAGGGGGATTTCAAAAAATGATATGATCGTAAATGTACAAATGGCACTCTCTGCAATGAATGCACTTCTAAAACTACAGCATAAAGAACAAGGATTTATTAAAATTTAAACTTACACTCATGAATAAACTATTACTAGTGGCCCTATTGGTGTCCGTTTGCATGGCCCAAGCGCAAGACGCAAAATTAGAAAAAGACTACCAAGCTATAGAGAGCAAGGTTATCGAATGGCGGAGGGATATCCATCAGAACCCCGAACTTTCGAACAGAGAATTTAAAACGGCCGAAAAAATAGCAGAACATCTGAAGGCTTTGGGTATCGAAGTACAAACAGGAGTGGCCCATACCGGGGTCGTAGGCTTATTAAAAGGAAAAAAGCCGGGAAAAGTGGTTGCCCTACGTGCGGATATGGATGCGTTACCAGTACCGGAACGAAACGATTTACCCTTTAAATCGACTGTAAAAGCGGATTTTCAAGGAGAAGAGGTGCCCGTAATGCATGCCTGCGGACACGATACACATGTTGCCATATTGATGGGCGTGGCCGAAATACTTTCAAAACATACCGATAAAGTAAAAGGAACCGTAAAATTTATTTTTCAACCCGCTGAAGAAGGTCCGCCACCTGGCGAAGAAGGTGGAGCATTATTAATGGTAAAGGAAGGCGTGCTGAAAAATCCCGATGTCAACGCTATTTTCGGCCTTCATATCAACTCTGAAACCCCAATCGGCGTAATTCGCTATAAATCTGGGGGTACCATGGCCGCAGTACAACGGTTTGTAATCAAGGTCAAAGGAAAACAGACCCATGGTTCGCAGCCTTGGTCGGGCGTTGACCCCATTTTAATCAGCGCCAAGATTATTGATGGCCTACAGACCATTATCAGCCGTGAGACGGAGCTCACCAACGAAGCGGCGGTAATTACGGTAGGGAAGATAACTAGCGGCGTGCGATTCAATATTATTCCTGAAAGTGCAGAAATGATCGGTACTATTAGAGCACTTGACTATGACATGAAAGAACATATTGACAGGCGTATGAAAGAAATGGTGCCGGCTATCGCAAAAGCCTATGGAGGAGACGCAACCATCGAAATTAAAGACAATACCGATATCACCTATAACGAACCTACCCTTGTCGAACAGATGGCACCTACTTTAAATCGAGTGGCAGGTGATACGAACGTTCAAACACAGAAAGCGGTAACCGGTGGGGAAGATTTTTCCTATTTTCAGAATGAAATACCTGGGTTTTTTTTCTTTCTAGGAGGAATGACTCCCGGTAATACAGAATCTTTTCCACATCACACGCCAGATTTTATAATCGACGATAGTGGACTTTTGTTAGGTGTTAAAGCGTTGACCGAAATGAGTTTGGATTATCTTAATCAATAAGACAAAGTAGTTTGCAGTTAGCATCTAAAAATCGTAGGATTATATGTACTTGGTCGGACAATATTTCCGCAAGAAAGAAGAATGATATACTTTTACGACTGAGAAATCGTTAATTCCAAATCAAATGTATTCTATAATCAAAAGTAAACCTATGAAACAGATGCTGTTTACAGTAGTATTAATATTTTGTTCTTCCCTAGTGCTCCAGGGCCAAAGAAAAAGTGATCTGATAGCTGAAATTGATAATCTCAAATCTGAACTAGACTCCGTGAAATCACAAGTTTCGGATGCTCGGAAGAATGAAAGAATAGCCAAAGCGCAATCGGAATCCTTCAAAATGCAGGTAACAGATCTACAAGATGCCAATACTACCTTAATGCAAAACCTGAACAGTTTTGCCGAGGTTTCAAACAAGAACTCAAATATTGTTACCAGTGCGATGGCAAACTTAGAAGCTAAAGAGAAGCAATTAAAAGTAATTAAAAATGCCATTGCCAGTAACGATTCTACAACGATTGTCGTTTTAACCAATACGAAACAGACCATGGGCGAAAATGCCAAAATTGGTGTTTCTGAAGGTGCAGTCGTTATCTCCTCAAATTTAGAAAGCCTTTTCGGAAGTGATACGGGTATCACATTAGCCCCCGAAGCGGAAGTATGGGTCGAAAAAATCGCAAACGTGTTAAAAGCAAATTCAAAAACAGGAGTAACCATTGAAGGCTTGAGTATGACCGGTGACCTGAACATACCAGCGCAGCAGGCCGTTGCTATATCTGCTCTACTTCAGAGTAAATTTGCAATTGCACCTGAGCGCATCACTACATTGGGTAGAGATGGTAATTTAAAAGAAGGGGTGCAAATAAATATCCATCCGCAGTTCGACCAATTTTACTTGATGGTTAGGGAGGAGATGAAGAATTGAAACTGAAGTTCAAAAGAATAATCAAGTTAAAAAAACTGACACAAAGGACAGCATTTTTAGTAATTTTTTATCGTATTCCCGAATTCAAATTCCTCTATTCTCTAGAGTATTATTTTCCACTCATCCCTATTCGCTATAACCTACAGCGATGAAGCTAATCAAAATTCCAAAAGATGCTTCTCTACTGCCAACTTGTACTAATTCCCGAAAATCGGATAACTTAATTGCCGATAAACGTTTTCGGCACCGTTGGGTTCGTTTTTATTAAAGATTCGCCACTCAACTATTTCATCGTAAGTTTCGTACTTGGCATAGTCCATTGCAATAAGTCGATTTGCCTCTAAATCGTTCGTAGTCTGATAGAAATCTTCTTCTGTAGCATCGGAAATTAATTTTGGAAGAGCCAAACGAGGTACAGATTTACCGCTTCCACCTTCACCAAATGCTATATATTCCCAAGAAATACTATTCCTGTGAATATCAATTTTTTCACTTTTATTCATATTCACAGAATAATAATCAATCTCCGAATTATTGGAATTAACTGTAATATGGGTATCACTAAATTGAAAAGTAGTGGGCCAATCAGGCATATTTACGACCAAATCTTTGTCTGACGCACTGGTACTATAATAATGATTGTTCTTAGAATATGCAAAAAGGTTAAGATAATGGTGCAACATAGGCAAAATAGGCAAATCCAGGTAATCTATAACATGGGTTTCATTATATGAAACTTTTTGATAAATATCAAACCATTTGGATTGTGCAAAATCCTCGGCATTTTTATAGCCACGCCTTCTGAGCAAAATAGTACCCGGATCGTGTTCGGGCATGTTCAGTTTTAAATTGTTTTCGGCCGGTATTAATTGATCAGCTTGAATGGTTATGTTCGAATTCCCCGATTCAGGTGTAATCACAACATACTTGAAATTTTCTTTTTTGCCATCAAATTTTGGGGTGCTCCCTCCCGATTGGTTCGTTCGTATAAAGATTGGTGAAGTTGCATTGTGTTTGATAGTAAGGTTGGTTTGTAGGTCATCGCCACTATATCCCCTAGTACGGTAATCAAGTCCTGAAGCGTAATAATCTGGCTTATCGTTTACAAAAGGAATCCCACTTAGCGTTACGTTAACGGTATTTGCATATTCTTCGAAGGAATTGTAGTTCGCCATTGGTCTGATCATGCCCAACGGAACTTGATATGTGAACAATTCAAGGTTTTTATAAGAATTATTTGGGATCGTTTGTGATTGATAGTTTACAAATGTGTAAAAGATTTTGTCCTCTAAAACAATATCCTCAGTATAGATTTTAATTTCCCCTACTGCTGGAGCGACAACAGCTAATTCTTTACCTTCCAAATTATTAAAGAACAACCATCGTTTCCAGCCATTATCGCTTTCTTGATTGCTATACCCATAAATCATCAATAGATGCTTGATTTCCACAGAATACGTTTTAGAAATCTCGTTGCCCTTAGCATCTTTTGAAATAAAAATAAAATCGTTCAGCCCTACTGGTATGGGGTAAGGATTTATCGAAACATCAAATTGCTTCTCAGAACTGACGGCAAGTTCTTCGCCATTATGCAAGATTTTGGTCTCTACGGTAGAATCGTCATCTATACTGATTGATATTTCAGTAACAGTCTCAATAATTTCGGAGAAACCATTGACCGTAATTACGGGTTTGTTTTCATCCTCCGCTATCGGTTCTTTATCTTTAGGGTCTTCGGTGTTCGGTTCCGGTTCAGTGGTATCATCTGATTTATTACATGAGAGTACCATTGTAAAAAGTAATGCTAAAAAATAGAATTTGAATTTCATAAATGTAGGTTTTGATATCACAGGTAAACATTGGAAGGTCATTCTGTTTGATGTCCTTTCCATAACGATTTAAGTTTGTTTTTTATTTTAAAATATTCGATGATAGCCCTATTTTAACTATGAAATAAAAATTTCAAAACACTTTAGTTCATTCTGTTCCCGGAGTATAAAAAAAGATGGCTAAAGGACACTTTAATTAAAGGATATTCCAAAATATTGCGAACTTACTATTCAGCATACTTTTTGAAAAAAATCTTCGTTCTTATTGCATAAACTATTGACCAAAACCAAAAAAATGTCAGGAGAAGGTATCTTACAATTATTCGGATTTTTATTACCCGCCGTAGTCACTGGTGTGGTGGCTTTTTATTTTTTCAAGCTACATACCAAAAACGAAGACGGCCGTAGGCGATTTTTGTTGCACAAAGATACCCAGAAGAGCACCTTGCCCATTCGACTTCAGGCCTATGAACGTATGGCACTATTTTTAGAACGAATAGCCATACCTAGTCTTGTGGTACGTGTTGCGCCAAAATCCGCTGACAAAAACGCATATGAATCTTTATTGATCAGCAGTATAGAGACGGAGTTCGACCATAACCTATCACAGCAAATTTATATGACCGACGAATGTTGGAATATTATCAAAGCGGCAAAAAGTGCCACCGTGCAAATGATCCGGAAAGCTGCCATGAGCGAAACCGATTCGGCAGATAAATTGCGTGAAGATGTTCTGACCGAAACTATGGACAAGGAATCGCCATCTACCACTGCCCTATCTTTCGTCAAAAAGGAAATTGGGGAACTCTGGTAAAAAAGTTCAAACTTAAGCTCAAAAATCAAGTTCAAACTTGACTTTTTCCAGAAATGAAAGCTTAACTAGTAACCATTTAAACTCGCGTATATTTAGTCCGTTAGGCTAAGTTCGAGCAGTCTTATTTTTTCCGTTAGGTAGTCTTTTTCAATTAGAACTTTACTTCCCCCCTCGCTTTCAAACTACTCATTCTCATTTGGCTCTATGGGGTTTGTCTCATCGTTTTTATTCTTGGCATAGAGATAACCACGTTTCCACCATAAGGTCATCTTGTCTTTATCAAAAATCAAAGAATTGGTCGTTAATATAGTTGGTGTATAGTATAAATTGATAATTGCGTTTTTTTGATTCGCCACGAATTTACCTATCCGTATATTCTGATATTCGATACGATCTAATATAAAGCTCAACATAGTCGTTAATAACTCGAACGGGTTTCGCGACGGCATTCGGTTCATATAACTCACTTCGGTGTGTAGCACGACCACATCGACCTCGGTAGCGCCTCTTTTTATGGCCTCTTCAATAGGTACTATACTGCCTAGGCCACCGTCAGCATATTCACAGCCATTCTTGCGAACCAAGCTCATAAATGGGGTGTAGTTGGCCGAAATCCAAATCCAGTCGCAATACTCGTCGTAGGTGCAATCGTTGATCGATTTGTATTCCACTTGGTTTAACGAAAGGTTTGAAACGGTAACGACAACATCGTTCGGGCCATTTTTCAATTCTTCAAATTCGGCAATGGTCAAACTGTTTCGTATGAGTTCTCTAAGGTTTTCGCTTTCACCGAATGTTTTTCTGCCTTTCGCGAAGTTTTTGATCACATTCCAAGAATTTATGGATATCTCGTCGATACCATATTTTTTTTTGACCACAAATGGGCAGTTACTGAAAATGCTATTTTGGTTTACATTGGAATATATCTCCTTGATCTTGTCCAGCTTCCCCAATGCCAAGTGCGAAATCAATAGGCTACCGGTAGAGGTGCCTACGAACAAATCGTATTTTTTACCTGATTCTTGAATCAGGTACTGGGCAACACCACCTGCAAATGCACCCTTACTGCCTCCTCCGGAAATGACCAATGCTCGCATTACTCGTTTAATTTGCTGTTTAGATAACGGGATTCTTCCGCATTTAGTTTGATAGCCAATTTTTCAAGACGTGCTTTATAATCCATATCTTCAAGTAATTCATCCAACAAATTTCTTGCAAATTTCTTGAACTGCCAAGCATGATGGTTCGTGGCCTTTACCAAGTTGGTTAGGCTTTCTTCATTGAGCCCGAACGCTTCATTCAAATAAAAAAAGGCGTTTTGACGTATTTCAAAAGAAAATTCCTGACCTGTATAAGAGCTCAATTCGTCAAAATACGCTTTTGTTTCAGCTCCTTTATAGTTCTCGGAAAGCATTGCTAATACCAACCATAAAATACGAATATTCTTATTGGGAAGACCTATAACATATTTAGTCGACTCTAAGTATTTAGGGCGGTCTTCGGGGTAAGCCTGCCACAACCTCATGAGTACAGCCTCTTTTGTGATATAACTTTTATCTTCCAATAGGGCTTCTAGTTTTTCTTTATCTATAAACTTGGGTAAATCCCGATGGGATAATAGTGATTGACGGAGCGGGACCGTATCGGACTCGAATGCCTTAACATATATTTCTTCGGGCAGCGAAGTTTGATATTGTGTTAAGAAGTGTTTCTTCAGATGGATTGAATTGGTTTTATCCCAATACCCAACATAATCGATATCGTCGCTTTGAGCTGCTTTAAAGTCTGCCTCTATAACCCTTAATAGCTGTATTGATGGAGCAGATTTAGCTAGTTGGCTTAACGCCTTTTCATAGGGCAGTCCTTTAGCTTCTAACCAATCTAGTCGAAAGTTTTTTAAAGATTTTCCACTTACTTTTTCTGTTTCATCTATAAAATCATCGACAGTAACGTTTTTAAATTGGAATTCTTTCAAGTAATTCTTGACTGCGGCTTTAAAATCGCTATCGCCGACTTCGTTTCTAAGCATAAAAAGCGCCCAAGCCCCTTTTTCATAAAATGTCAAGCTGCTTGCTTTCGGATCTAGTAAACTTTGTCCCTCGCCTTTCTCGACTTGCTGTTGTAATTCTTGAAGGGTTTCATAAAGTTTCCAATAAAAATGATCGTCGCCAAAGATTTCTTTTTCGGCCAGATAAGCGTAATAGGTAGCAAAACCCTCATGGAGCCAATGGTGATTACTATCTTTTTCGGTCACCAAATCGCCGAACCATTGGTGTGCAAGTTCATGGGCGCTAACATTGACGTAGTTTTTGTCCACAAAAGCCGTAGAATCGATAACATATGCATCGGAAAAAATCGTAGTACTCGTGTTTTCCATACCGGCATATAAAAAATCATGAACGGGAACTTGTTTATAGTTCTGCCATGGGTAGGGCACACCGATTTCCCTCTCCATAAAATCAAAGATTTCCTTGGTGTACCGATAGGTCGGTTCGACTCTTGAACTATCCTTTGGATAATAGTAGTTTTCGATGGGTACACCACTTGTGGATGTTAATTCTTGTTTGTTGTAGTTACCGATGACAAAGGCTAGCAGATAGCTGCTCATGGGATTTTGCATATCAAAGGAAACTATAGTCCCTTCATTATGATTGCTTTTTACCTCTTTGATAGTTCCATTAGCTATCTCAATAGTTTTACCCGGATGAGAATTGAAACTTAAATCAAATTCTACTTTCTCATTCATGTCATCAAAACTTGGTAGCCAATGACTGGTATATTTGCCTTGCCCTTGCGTCCATATTTGTTCATTTCCTGAAATATCATCTTCCCAGCCTAAAAAATAAACTGTTTGTTTTGGCACACATGAATACGTCAATTTTAGCTTATACTCCTTCCCCCCTTTAAATCTATTTTTTATGGATATAATTTTTTTATTATTCGAAAACACCGCTTTTTTTCCGTTTAATTTGACTGACGAAAACTCCATATTCTTGGCATCCAAGAAAACGGAATCGATATCCTGTAAAATATCAAATTCGTAAACAACTGTTCCGTCGATTCGTTTTTCTTGGGGAATGGGTTCAATAAAAACATCTCCACGAATAAAGTCGACTTTATCTTGATGTTGGGAATTTCCAAAAAAAGAAATCGATAGGAAAAGGAGTAGTAAAAATTGTTTCATAATTCAAAGACTACAAAGTCCGCACCAAATTTAACACTTTAGCAGTCCCCACCCTAACCCTCCCCAAGGGGAGGGAATACCCTATTATATTTTTTTGGATTTTTACTAGCTATTTTTCTCCTTGTTAATAATAATTCCCCCTTTGGGAGTTATGGGGCTTATTACTAATTTAGCCCCATGAGCGTTAATCTGCAAACACCCATTGTGTACCTCAAAGGTGTTGGACCCAATAGAGCGGAAACCTTGCAATCCGAGCTAGGTATTCAAACGTTTCAAGATTTGCTTAATCTCTTTCCGAATCGCTATATCGATAAGACCCAATACTATAAAATAGCGCAATTGCAACGCAGTAATGCCGATGTACAAATAGTTGGAAAAATCACGAACATTAAAACGGTCGAACAAAAAAAGGGCAAACGTTTGGTCGCCACTTTTATAGATGAAACCGGCGAAATGGAACTGGTCTGGTTCAGAGGTCAAAAGTGGATACGTGAAAACTTCAAACTGAACGTACCCTACGTCATATTTGGAAAATGCAACTGGTTCAACGGTAAATTTTCGATGCCGCATCCCGAAACGGAACTGCTTTCAGAACACGAAAAGGGCATTAAAATCAGTATGCAGCCCATTTACCCTTCCACCGAAAAATTAAGCAACAAAGGCATAACCAATCGTGTCATCAGCAAATTGATACAGCAGTTATTTCTAGAATCAAAAGGTAGATTCTCCGAGTCACTTTCAGATAAACTTTTGTACGAACTCAAATTATCGTCAAAATCCGAAGCACTGCTTAACATCCATTTTCCCAAGAACCAAGAACTATTGGCAAAAGCCCAGTTTCGTTTGAAATTCGAAGAACTGTTTTATATTCAATTGCAGTTGATTTCTAAAAAAATGCTCCGCAAGCAAAAAATAAAAGGGTTCAACTTTGATCAAGTGGGCGAATTGTTCAACGAATTTTATGAAGAACACCTGACTTTTGAATTGACCGGAGCGCAGAAACGCGTTATTAAGGAGATTCGTGGCGACTTGGGCAGCAACGCGCAAATGAACCGCCTGCTGCAAGGTGATGTAGGTTCCGGTAAGACCATAGTAGCGGTGATGACCATGCTCTTGGCTATCGATAACGGATATCAGGCCTGTCTGATGGCTCCAACCGAAATACTGGCAAATCAACATTATACCGGTGTCAGTAAACTTTTAGCGAATATTGGGGTCAGCTGTGCATTATTGACCGGCTCGGTCAAAAAATCGGCACGGAAACCCGTTCATGAACAATTGGAAAATGGCGAACTTCAAATTCTGATCGGTACGCATGCCTTACTAGAGGACAAAGTTAGGTTTAAGAATTTGGGACTCGCCATAGTTGACGAACAACACCGTTTTGGCGTGGCCCAGCGTTCAAAGCTTTGGCATAAAAACGATTTTCCGCCCCATATTCTGGTGATGACGGCGACGCCCATTCCTAGAACGCTCGCGATGAGTTTATATGGGGATTTGGATATTTCTGTAATCGATGAGCTCCCTCCGGGAAGAAAACCCATAAAAACGGTACATCGCTTTGATTCGAACCGCCTGAAGGTTTTTCGATTTATTCGGGATGAAATAAAAAAAGGGCGACAAATCTATATGGTCTACCCCTTGATTCAAGAATCGGAAGCGTTGGACTACAAGGACTTGATGGATGGTTATGAAAGCATTGCACGAGACTTTCCACTACCCGATTATCAAATTTCCATTGTACATGGCAAAATGAAACCTGCGGACAAGGATTATGAGATGGAGCGTTTTGTAAAAGGAGAGACCCAAATCATGGTGGCGACCACGGTTATCGAGGTCGGAGTGAACGTACCCAATGCCTCGGTTATGATTATCGAAAGTGCAGAGCGTTTTGGATTATCGCAATTACATCAATTACGTGGTCGTGTAGGTCGAGGTGGTGATCAAAGTTATTGCATTCTAATGACCAGTCATAAACTTTCGTCAGAGGCCAAGACCCGCTTACAGACTATGGTACGGACCAATGACGGTTTCGAGATTGCAGAAGTAGATTTACGGCTACGTGGCCCCGGTGATATAATGGGCACCCAACAAAGTGGCATATTGAACCTAAAAATAGCGGATATTGTTAAGGATAACGATATTTTGAAAACTGCTCGTTACTATGCCGTTCAACTACTAAAAGAAGACCCAAAGCTTGAAAGGCCGGAGAATTTGGTTGTCCGACACGCCTATGCCCAATTGGTGAAGCATAAGAATATTTGGAATTACATTAGTTGAACATCGTAATTTTAAATCGTTAGTATTTCTTAAAAACACCTTGTTTCCTTAGATTTGTTGCTCAGAATTCGATGTTTATGAGTGCAAAAAAAACACTATTTGACAAAGTGTGGGATTCACACGTTGTCCACCAAATTGAAAACGGTCCTGATGTATTGTTCATCGACCGTCACATGGTTCACGAGGTGACCAGTCCGGTTGCTTTCTTAGGATTGAAAAACCGAGGAATTCGGGTTATGCATCCTGAAAAGACCTTTGCAACGGCAGACCATAACACCCCGACAATCAATCAACACCTTCCGGTTGCCGACCCACTTTCAGCAAATCAGTTGAGAATGCTCGAAGAAAATGCTAATGAATATGGTATTTCATATTGGGGTTTAGGTCACGAGAAAAACGGAATTGTTCACGTTGTAGGTCCGGAATATGGCATTACACAACCTGGTGCCACGATTGTTTGTGGTGACTCGCACACGTCGACTCACGGGGCTTTCGGAGCTATAGCTTTCGGTATTGGAACCTCAGAGGTTGAAATGGTTTTGGCGACACAGTGTATCATGCAGCCGAAGCCAAAACGAATGCGTATTAATATTACCGGGGAATTACAGTATGGCGTAACACCAAAAGATGTTGCGCTATTTATTATATCACAGTTGACCACATCCGGCGCTACGGGATACTTTGTCGAATATGCCGGTGATGTATTTAAAAATATGACGATGGAAGGTCGTATGACCGTCTGTAACCTGAGTATCGAAATGGGCGCCCGTGGTGGTATGATCGCTCCTGACGAGAAGACATTCCACTACGTAAAAGATCGCGAGTTCACTCCGAAAGGAGAGGCTTGGGATACCGCAATGGACTACTGGCAAACCCTACACACCGACCCGGATGCTATTTTCGATAAAGAATTAACTTTTGATGGTTCTTTAATCGAACCTATGATTACCTACGGAACGAATCCTGGTATGGGAATGGGTATCAGCAATGATATCCCAACTTCCGATATGGTTCAAGGTGGCGCGTCTAGCTATAAGAAATCATTGCAGTATATGAAATTCGATGAAGGGGATTCCATGATAGGAAAACCGATTGATTTTGTTTTCTTGGGAAGTTGTACCAACGGAAGAATTGAAGATTTCAGGGCATTTGCATCCATCGTGAAAGGAAAAAAGAAAGCGGACAACGTTACAGCTTGGTTAGTACCCGGAAGCCATAAAGTGGAAGATGCCATAAAAGAAGAGGGAATCTTAGCTATTCTTACCGAAGCAGGATTCGAACTCCGTGAACCAGGGTGTTCTGCATGTTTGGCCATGAACGACGATAAAGTGCCTCCTGGAAAATTAGCGGTTAGCACATCCAACAGAAACTTTGAAGGACGACAAGGACCGGGTTCAAGAACTTTATTAGCGAGTCCTTTAGTTGCTGCAGCTGCGGCAGTTACTGGAAAAGTTACGGATCCGAGAGAACTTATGAAGTTAGAAATAGCATAATCGAGGAACAGTTGCACTAACGACTAACCACTAATTACTAACGACTATTACAATGGCATACGATAAATTCACAACATTAAAAACAACGGCGGTTCCACTTCCGATAGAGAATGTAGATACCGATCAGATAATCCCTGCCCGTTTCTTAAAAGCTACTGAGCGTGTTGGCTTTGGCGATAATCTCTTTAGAGATTGGCGCTATAATCAAGATAATTCACCAAAAGAAGACTTTGTATTGAACAATTCGAAATACAGCGGTAAGATTCTTGTTGGTGGAAAAAACTTTGGTTCCGGTTCTTCGCGTGAGCATGCTGCATGGGCCGTTTACGATTACGGATTCCGCTGTGTAATTTCCAGCTTCTTTGCGGATATCTTTCGTGGTA
>Ga0115029_1000627_pt1 | contig 32964 bp, 17 predicted proteins | sample SidtaG_3_FD_87297 | JGI IMG/M metagenome (GOLD analysis project Ga0115029, IMG submission 87297) | Marine algal microbial communities from Sidmouth, United Kingdom - Sidmouth_Asex1 metaG | ecosystem: Host-associated > Algae > Red algae > Unclassified | place: Sidmouth, United Kingdom | collected... | reverse complement strand
TGTGCATTTTTACTTTGCCATATTCCCGTCAATGCTCAGTCTACTTCAGAGAAAGTAGAGCCGCCATTTTGGTGGGTGGGAATGGAGGCGGATACCTTGCAACTCATGATCCACGGAGAAGATGTGGGGAATGCAAAGTGGTCTGTTGAGGGAAGTGGTGCAAGGCTTCTGACACAGCACAAGGCAACTTCAGAAGACTATGTTTTTTTGGATGTCGATCTGCGCCTTGCTCAGTCAGGTGTAGTACGTATCTGTCCCTCTGATCAGAGTAATGTTGAGCTACAGTGCGTGGACTACGAGTTAAAGGAGAGGGATGCTTCGAGAGCAGGAATCAAGGGATTTGATCAGAGTGATGCCTTATACCTGATTACACCAGATCGATTTGTGAACGGTGATGCGCGTAATGACGAATCTCCTGAACTGGAGGACACGCTCAATCGCTCAGAACCGTATGGCCGACATGGTGGTGATATCGCTGGCATCATCAATAGCTTGGACTACATATCTGACATGGGTTTCACTGCCATATGGCTCAATCCTATCTTAGAGAATGCCATGCCACATGCCTCCTATCACGGGTATGCCACCACGGATTATTACAATGTAGATTCCAGATATGGCAGTAATGAAGAGTATCGTAATCTGGTGGATAGTGCATCAGCCCGAGGCGTCAAGATTATCATGGATATGATCGCTAATCACTGTGGTCTGCATCACTGGTGGATGGAGGATCCTCCATTTGATAATTGGATTAATCATCAGTCTGATACCTATCAGCAGACGTCGCATAGGAAAGAGACGCTCTTAGATCCTTACGTATCTCCTCAGGACAGAGCCCGTATGACAGATGGCTGGTTTGTTCCAGACATGCCGGATCTCAATCAGAAAAATCGGTTCATGGCCACTTACCTCATCCAGAATTCTATCTGGTGGATCGAGTACGCTGGCATCAGTGGTATCAGACAAGATACCTACAGTTATCCTGATCGTGACTTCATGGGCCGCTGGACGTGTGCGATTCAGAGAGAGTATCCCGACTTTAGGATCGTGGGCGAAGAGTGGACTACTGATCCAGCCACAGTTGCATTCTGGCTGGAAGGGAATGATGATGCTAGCTCTAGATATGGCTTCACTTCTTGCCTATCATCACAGATGGACTTTCCACTTTGCCTGTCTATGCACAGAGCTCTTACTCAAGAGGAATCCTGGGCTACTGGTCTCATCGAGATCTATCAATCACTTGCCCAGGATCATCACTATCCATCAGCAGAAGACCTTGTCATATTTCCTGATAATCATGATATGAGCCGCATTTTCACGACAGTGAATGAAGACTACTCACGCTATCAGATGGCCCTCACACTCACAGCTACACTCAGAGGTATACCTCAGATCTACTATGGTACTGAGATTCTGATGTCCAATCCAGGAACTGATAGCCACGGTGTGATCCGTAGTGACTTTCCAGGAGGTTGGCCAGGTGATGAGAAGGATGCCTTGTCAGGCAAAGGCCTGTCTGTCGCAGAGAAACAGGCACAAGATTGGGTGAAAAAATTATTCTCTTGGCGCAGGGGTCACTCGACTATCCATCATGGTAAGCTCATGCACTATGTGCCTGAGGACAATGTGTACGTCTACTTCAGATACGATGATAATCACTCGATCATGGTTGTTATCAATAAGAATGAAAAGCCTTTTACGCTAGAGCTCGATCGATTTGCAGAGCGGATTCTTAAGCGGGCTACTCCGCGGATCATCACGAGTAGTTCTAGCTGTACCATAGATGATGATCAACTGCACATGGAGGGTCCCGGTGGCTATATCATAGAATACTGACACACGATATACACAGTAGAGATTTCCTGCCTAGTTGAGTAGTATGAACACTGCTGCTCCTGCCAGGAATCCAGTCAATGCTATCCAGCTGATTTTCTTGAAGTACCAGATAAAATCAATCCGCTCCATACCCATAGCTGCGACACCTGCAGCAGAACCTATGATGAGCATACTACCACCAGTACCAGCTGAGTAAGCGATGAAGTGCCATAGAGTGTCGTCCATAGGGTAGACATCCATCGGATACATACCCATAGAAGCTGCTACTAGCGGCACGTTATCTATCACTGCTGAGACAAATCCTAGGACAATTATCACAGCATTTTGATTAGGTATCGCCGCGCGCATGCCTTCTGCTATCCACATGAGAAAGCCCATGGCATGGCCCTCGCTGTCGACCTTGACCACGCTCTCTAGCGCGGCCACAGCTACCAGAATACCGAGGAAGAATAGTATACTTGATAATTCTATTCTTGACAGAGCCGTATGAGCACTATAGAGATGCTTTCGCTCCGCTGTGAAGTCCTCTTCTGGATGGACATACTCGGAGGCAAGCCATACCACCCCGAGTGAAAGCATCATACCCACATAAGGCGGTAAATGCGTCGCTGTCTTAAATATGGGGACAAAGATTAAAGCTCCTACTCCTAGCAATAGCATAAGCCGGCTGCTCAGTAAGCGCTCTGTCTGCATAGCCTTATCCTTATCAGGAGTGGTCACAGTCAGATTTCCCTTAAATGCCGGTAACATGGTGCCGATGACGGTAGGGATGATCATACATACGATGGCTGGTGCAACCAGGTGAGAGATAAGTCCCATGGTAGTGACCTTCTTACCTATCCACAGCATCGTGGTCGTCACATCGCCAATAGGGGACCACGCACCACCAGCATTGGCCGCTATGACGCCCATACTGACAAACCAGATACGCTCTGTGCGATCAGGAACCAGTTTGCGTAAGAGTGATACTAGTACGATTGTACTAGCGAGATTGTCTAGGGTAGCTGATAGAAAAAATGCTAGGATACAAATCAGCCAGAGCATTGAGCTCTTTTTAGTCGTATTGATTCTATTAGTTATCACAGCAAAGCCTCTATGCAGATCTATGAGCTCCACTATGGTCATGGCCCCTATCAAGAATAGTAGGATCTCAGCGATCTTACCTATATGATGCAGGAGTACATCTTCGATCGGTGCTACTTCATGCAGGTGATTCACTACATCGAGATGGCCTAGGGCAATGGCAGCCCAGCACAGAGCGCCCATGATCAATGCAGGTACGGTCTTGTCCAAGTGTAGAGGATGCTCGAATACTATCGTGATGTATCCGATGACGAAGATTATTATAACTAGTGGTAGCATGAGGCAAATGTACGTTGACTAATAGAGAATCGATGAGCGTATCGCATATTGACGGTATGCGACCCTTGTACACATGTACTGAGACGCATCTCACCAGTATCTTTACATATCCATAGAGGTATGAAGTGATACGAATCACCGACTCTACATCTTATACTCATGACGAAGATTGCCAACATAGATCTAGGGGAGTTCCCTCTGTTGCTTGCTCCCATGGAGGATGTGAGTGATCCACCATTCCGAGCGCTTTGCAAAGTGCAGGGCTGCGACATGATGTATACAGAGTTTATCTCTGTTGAGGGACTCATACGTGATGCTCACAAGAGCGTGCAAAAACTAGATATATATCCTGAGGAGCGACCTATCGGTATACAGATTTTCGGAGCCGAAGAGGCCAGTATGCGCCAGGCAGCAGAAATCGTAGAGGAAGCGCAGCCGGAAGTGCTCGATATTAACTATGGCTGTCCTGTGAAGAAGGTCGTCTGTAAGATGGCTGGTGCAGGTATACTGCAGGATATAGATAGGATGGTCCAGCTCACTAAGACGATTGTGGAGTCCACATCATTACCGGTGACCGTCAAGACTCGTCTGGGCTGGGATGATGATACCATCCGTATCACTGAAGTAGCTGAAAGATTGCAGGATGTAGGTATACAAGCTCTCGCCATACATGGTCGCACACGTAAGCAGATGTACAAGGGTGAAGCGGACTGGACGGAGATAGGAAAGATTAAAGAGAACCCGCGTATCCATATACCCATCATAGGTAATGGTGATATCAATAGTGGCCCTAAGGCCGTAGAGTATAAAAACCGCTATGGCGTAGACGGAATCATGATAGGCAGAGCAAGTATAGGATATCCATGGATCTTCAGAGAGATCAAGCACTACGTAGCTACTGGTGAGCACTTAGATCCTCCAACTGTTGATGAAAGAGTGGATGCCGCATCTCAGCATCTTAGTCATAGCATCACCTGGAAAGGGAGTAAACTGGGAATTCTTGAGATGAGGAGACACTATACCAATTACTTCAAGGGATTTCCTGGAGTGAAGGAATATCGAGCTCGACTCGTCACGCATTCAGAGCCAGAGGCAGTCTACGAGACTCTCGAGCAGATCCGACAGCGCTATGCTGGTATGTTGCAGACGGTGACAGCGAGTTAAGATGAGATTCTTATTTCATGGCAAGGAGCATGGGAGTAAGCTAGTGCGTGCATAAGGGCAGAGTCATCATGGACTGGGCGAGCACACACTTTTACTTTGCAGATAAAGCATTACGAGCCATGATGGAAGTCTACAGACCTACAAGGTCGATTCACGCCTGGTTGCCCCATGATGAGATTCAGAGCAACTGATTATCCTAGATTTGCACTTACATAGATTGCACATCAGGTGATATTCACTATATATAAAGAGGAGCAAGAGCTCTTGCAGACCATCGGTAAGGCAGCCCAGGATCTTGGTTATCCGGCCTATGTCGTAGGTGGCTTTGTAAGAGACAGGCTTCTAGGCAGGGAATCAAAGGACCTAGACGTCGTCTGTGTGGGAAGTGGTGTGAAGCTAGCTGAAGAATTGACTAAGCATCTCCGACCACGGCCACGACTTACCGTATACAAGAGATTTGGAACGGCCTGCATCAAGCATCAGGGTGTTGAGATCGAATTTGTAGGTGCTAGGAAGGAATCTTACCGATCGGATAGTCGAAAACCTATCGTAGAGAAAGGTACGCTTACAGACGATCAGAATCGTCGTGATTTTACGATTAATGCACTTGCTGTAAGTTTAAATGAGCATGACTTTGGTACGATCACCGATCCATTTGATGGGCTTAAGGATCTGCGAGACAAGATCATCCGCACACCACTCGAGCCTGGTCAGACCTTCAGTGATGATCCACTGCGGATGATGCGAGCTATCAGATTTGCAGCGCAGTTAGGATTTAAAATCGAGGATAAGACACTCGCTTCCATAGAGAAGAATCGTCGCAGGATACATATAGTCTCTACAGAGAGAATTACCACTGAGCTCAATAAGGTGATTCTATCACCTATACCGTCTGTAGGCTTTCACCTCCTCTATGAGACAGGTCTACTCAAGATTATATTTCCGGAGATGGCAGACCTGCAAGGTATAGAGACACGAGGAGGCAAGGCGCATAAGGATAATTTTTACCATACACTAGAGGTGCTCGATAATTTGGCATTTAGGAGTATGGATCTGTGGCTCAGGTGGTCAGCGATATTACACGATATAGCTAAGCCAGCTACTAAGAGGTATGATCAGAGAGCAGGCTGGAGCTTTCATGGACACGAGGCATTAGGAGCTACTTGGGTGCCCAAGATCTTCAGGCGTATGCGTCTACCGCTTGATTACAAGATGAAGTACGTGCAAAAGATGGTACGTCTCCATCAGCGTCCTATTTGCCTCAGCCGAGAGGAGATTACGGACTCAGCTATACGGCGACTACTGTTTGATGCAGGTGATGATATTGAGGATCTTATGCTCCTCTGTGAGTCTGATATCACATCCAAAAACCGCGACAGGGTAGAACGCTACTTGGAAAACTACCAGCTTGTACGCCAAAAAATAAAGGAAGTCGAAGAGGCTGATCACATACGCAATTGGCAACCACCGATATCTGGTGAGGACATCATGAAGGAATTTGACATGCGTCCTTGCAGAGAAGTAGGTATGATCAAAGACGCCATACGTGAAGCAATCCTAGATGGGCTTATACCCAATGAGCGAGAGGCGGCATGGGCTTATATGCTAGAGCAGGCTGACAAGCTGGGATTGCAATCGCCCTCCTGATATTCAGTCTGTCGATTACTCCAAGAAGTTTATCGAGATTATGACGTCTCACGGTAAAGTTTCAGAATCTTTGTTAAGGAAAGGCGGAGAGATGTAACTTATACGCATTCGAGCCCGTTCTATGACCGAGATTGCAAAAACCTATAACCTAAAACACATTTTCAGCAAAGGCTAAATGTAAGCTGTAGCAATCTTTACTCGCGATTTTTCTGCTACTTATAATTGTAGATAAGTAGTAATTATGGCCTAGTCGTATTAGTTATTTTCTTTAACCCATTTCGTGCATTAGGATTTTAGGTAAAAGTTTTTCAGCTATGTAACTGACGCTCAGTCAGGACTATAGGCGATATATCATGAGAAACGTTGGCGTAAGTTTTTGTTACGGGTAAATCTGGCCCATTTGTCTTGAAGTGAGTGGTGTGATATGACCATTGTGCTTTGCTTCTACTGCGAGCCACATCTGCTTCAAGATCAGGTCTTTATCCTCCTCGCCATAGCTCGCTATGCCTCGTCAGAGAAACACCTCATCTTATCGCACCTGTGGCTCTCGCTACGAAGCCTAATGCACGAATTGGGTTTAAAGAAAGATGAAGTGGCAATTTCACTTCTAGGATGTTTATGTCCTTCATCTAATTTACTATTAAAACCATTTTTAACCTAATCATTTAACTTATTATGAAAACTATCCTCAAGTCCACCCTTGTACTCCTGCTTGCTTGCACTTTACAATTATCATTTGCAGCTGATTCACCTGACAAAAAGCCTGACGTGTATGAGCAACTAAGTAATTATCTGAAGAACTTTCCAAGTGATATGGTCGATGAAGACATGGAAGTACGCATAAGCTTTATGGTAACTTCAGAGTCGGAGATCGTCGTATTGAAAACATCTAATGACGAGCTTGACAATTTTGTAAAGCGATCACTTAATTATAAAAAATTGAGCAATCATGACATGGAGGTCAATACCGTATATGTATTACCAGTCAAGATGCGAAAGGTATAAATTGAAATACTATTGATGTAGCCTTACACAATTATGTAGGCTGCGCTATCACATTTCATTCCTTAAGTTAAGGGTCGGCGCCGCAAGGTGGCTGGCCCTTTTCTATTTTCAGTAGTTCTGTTAGAATAGTAGCCTCATGATATAGGCCTAAGTAGAAAAATTAATAGAGCTGTGGGCGAAATGATGTCAAATTTTTTTACTCGAGCTAAACCCGATTAGTGCATTAGGATTTTAGGTAAATGTTTTTCGGCGCTGTGAATGACTCTCAGTCAGGACTACAGGCGATATGTCACGAGTGTCGTTGGCGTACGTTTTTGTTACGGGTGGATCCCGCCCATTTATCATATAGTTAGTGGAGTGATATGACCATTGTGCTTTGCTTCTACTGCGAGCCACATCTGCTTCAAGATCAGGCACCTACCAGAGGTAGGCAAGCCTACCGGAGGCAGGCGGGCTTATCCTGCTCGCCTTACGAAGTGAAGATGAGCCCGCTCGCCTTACGAAGTGAAGACGAGCCTCCTGAACCGTTCATCGAGCGGCTGGCCATCGAGCGGCAGCCGAGATGAGCCGAGATGCACATAGCTCGCTAAGCCTCGTCAGAGAAGCACCTCATCTTATCGCACCAGCGGCTCTCGCTACGACGCCTAATGCACGAAATGGATTAAATTAAAGTCAGACGTAGAATTTATTTTACCTGATACCACTTACTATATTCGACATACCGCTTAGGAGTGTCAATCAGATATTTTTCTTTTTGCTCTGGAGTGATTTTCTTCCATTTTTTGGCCGGAAGGCCGGCGTAGATCCAGCCACTTTCTAGACGCTTGCCTGAGGGTACTAGAGCTCCGGCTGCTACCATGACAAATGGCTCTATATGCACATGATCTAGGACGATAGCACGCATGCCGATAAGCGAGTGGTGATCTATATAGCATCCATGTAGGATAGCTCCGTGTCCTATGGATACATCATCTGCCAGTGTAGTGGATGACTCGTCTAATGTGCCATGGATGATGACCCCATCTTGGATGTTGCATCTCTTACCTATGACGATCTTACATACGTCTCCGCGTAGGACAGTCTGATACCATATACTGCATTGCTCAGCGATATGAACATCGCCAATGAGGCTAGCAGATTCTGCAAGCCAACAACTCTCGTCGATGGTAGGAGAGATACCTCGCACACTGCGGAGTAGAGCCATGTACTATTTGATAATAGCCTTGACGGTATAGCCTTCCTGACGAAGTAGTCGTATGACTCCTTCCTTTCCGCCGAGGTGTCCAGCGCCTACCGCATAGAACGCAGGTCTATCACCACTGAGTTTTTTTATCTGAGGTATCCAAGCGTGATTGCGCTTATTGATCAGGTTGTCTTCAAAGCCTGACACATCGCCGCTCTCGCTTGTAATGAATTCTGCGAGAGCATCTACATCCTGTGTCGTGTAAGTAGCCATCATCTTTTCCATAAGATCAGATTCACCACCGCCAGTCTTGATAGTCTCCACAAGCATAGCCGCCTGATCTGTATAAGGAATACTATCAAATAAACTCATCTGAAATTCCATGGTCTCTAGACCGGCCGTTTCCATCCCTTTACTCTTGGCAATTTCACCAAATTTGAGCTCATAGCTCGTCATCTCACCAGATTGAAGACCTTCCATATCCATATCTCCACCCATCATGCTGAGAAACATCGGCTTGATCCGCTCTAGCATCATGAAGGGAAGTCCCATCTCATTGAAATGACTACTGATCAACTCATAATCTTCTGCACTGACAAGATCCTTAATCGTGATATTATCTTCCATCATGGCTCCCATGAGTAGTCCCATGATTTGGTCCATATCTTCCATCTCAGCTAAGTCGATCTCAAAGACCATGATGTCCGTATTGTCTATAGCTTCTAAGGTGCCTTTCGGCAAAAAGTATCTGTCTGCATCAATGATATGTATGGTACCGAAGAGGTAACTAGCTTGAGTAATATTCTTACCGCTAATCTCCCATAGAAGACTCTTTTCTAGACGTGTGTCTTTTTTGGCGACAGCCTTACTATTCTCAGCCGTGACAGCCTGAGTCGTACTGCAAGCAGTAATGGATACGATAAAAAGTAGCGCTATGATGATGCGCAGGCTAAATTTGATTTTATGCATTTGTTGCTCTTTGATTCATGATTTCATAGAGTATAACGCCTGCAGCTACACTGGCGTTCAGCGACTCGGTCTGTCCCACTTGAGGAATCTTGAAGAGTCCATCAGCGGCAGCACCCATCTCTCTGCTGATTCCGTGATCTTCACTTCCTATGATGACTACACAGGGATCAGAAAAGTCAACCGAGGCAATCGTTTCATCTGTCTCAAGACTACTCGCGTATACTTTGAGTCCGCTTGCGCGTAGCTCCTGAAGCGCATCTACACTATTTTTTACTCTACATACAGGGATCTGCAAGAGAGCACCAGCAGATATGCGGATACTGTGTGAGTTGATTTCAGCCGATTTCTTCATAGAATAGACGATTGCATCTACACCAAATATCTCGGCGCTCCTAGCTATTGCTCCCAGATTGCGGATGTCGGTGATACGATCTAGTAGCAGGATGAGTGGCGTGCGACCTTGCTCATAGACCCAGGGTACGATCTCTTCTAGATTCTGGTATCGGACTGCCGAGCTGAGAGCCACTACTCCTTGATGATTAGCCTGAGTGAGCTGACGCAGTTTTTCTAGAGGAACTACCTTGAGCGGAATGAGCTGCTCAGCGCAGAGACGGCGGATGATGATCTCTTCCTCTCCTCGCAGCTGATTCTGTACGTAGACCTTCTCTATGGATTCCTTGCGCTCGAGCGCCTCGATGACGATCTTTCGACCGCAGATGATTTCTTGTTTCACAGCTGCAAAGATGTCGCTTTTCTGTAGGCTGGCAGGCTAGGGTCTTGTCTATCCTGGTTGTTCAACTCAACCCAGCAAATAGGTAGCTCTACGACGCTCAAGCGAGAAGTTTCAATTCCTTAAGCATTACTAGGCCGTGTATGTTACTTTTGGAGCATTACGGATCAAACAAACAAGGAAATGAAAAAACAACTACTCTTTGGACTTTTTCTGTGTATGGGAGCTTTACTCTCGGCACAGTCTGTCATGCCAGACATAGCTACAGCTCACATGGCTGAGCATGCGTCTGACATGGGACTCGAGACGTCTGACCTCTTAGACACACGAGTCAGCGACATGTACACTAGTCAGCATAATGGTGTCACTCACGTGTACCTGCAGCAACAGTATGGCAATATCGATGTGTACGGAGCTATCACTACGGTCAACATACTTAAGGACAAGAACGTACTGAGTGCTTACACAAGATTTGTGTCAGGCCTATCTGCTAGGGTAACGCAGAGTACTCCCAGCATATCTCCTGCTGCGGCGGTAGAGTATCTGACGCAAGATCTCGGTATCTATACGCGGGAAGCACTGGTAGAAGCTAAGAAATCTTCTGATCTGGAGATAGTCTATCAGCCTACCTCTTATAGTCAGAGTCAGATCCGTGTGCACGCAGTATATCTGCCAGTGGGTGATGCGGTACGTCTTGCATGGAACGTGGAGATGGATCAGCGAGGCTCAGTCGACTACTGGAATGCTATGATCGATGCGACTTCTGGAGCGATCTTAGCTAAGTACAACTATACGGTCAAGTGCAGCTCAGGTGATCACTCTCATAGTCACACAGCTGAGTGTCAACCACGAGTGATGAACACGGCTGGTCTATCCTCAGAAGCAGCTAGTACTGTTGCCATGGGTGCGACTTATAATATATTCGCTCTACCTGCTGAGAGTCCGCTGCATGGAGATAGAGCCATGGTATCTGACTTGCAGTATCCTGAGAGTTCGCCATTTGGGTGGCATACCACCATAGAAGGCGGTGAGCCTACCCTGAATACAACTACACAAGGTAACAATGTCACCGCTTATGCAGATCAAGCCGGTGACAATACGATGAGTGCACCTCAGCCTGACGGCGGAGACGCGCTGATATTTGATTACACATATGATGAATCACTAGAGCCTGCGGGTATGTTGGATGCAGCCATCACTAACTTATTCTACATGAATAATATGATGCACGATCTCACATATCTATACGGATTTACAGAAGACGCTGGAAACTTCCAAGGATCAAACTTTGAGTTTGGTGGAAATGGAAATGATCGTGTAATTGCAGAAGGACTCGACGGTTCAGGAACAAATAATGCAAATTTTGCTACTCCCCCAGATGGTGCTAATGGTCGTATGCAGATGTTCCTTTGGAACGCGAGCGCTGGGGTATTCTTTGGATCTTCTCCAGAAGAAATAGCACAGGGCTATGAAGTTGGATTACCTTCCGACTGGGGACCAGGTATTACAGATGTAGCAGTGGAAGGATCTCTAGCCATCGTGGATGACGGCACGCAGAATGGCAGCTTTGGTTGTGAGCCTCTGATCAATAGCGATGACGTAGCTGGTAAGATTGCATTTGTCGATAGAGGTGGATGCTTCTTTTCCTTGAAAGCAAAGCAAGCACAGGATGCTGGAGCCATAGGCGTAATCATCTGCAACTTTGAGGAAGGTGTAATCAACATGGCTGGTGGCGACGATGGCTCCGGTGTGGGCATCACTATACCTGCTGTAATGTTGCAAAATTCTGACTGTAGCAGAATTAAGATGCTCGTCGAAGAAGGTGTCAATGTAGTCATGAGATTTGAAGATGTAGATGATGGTGGCGCCTCTCAGCTAGGAGGAAGTTTTGACAATGGAATCATAGCGCATGAGTATGGTCATGGAATAAGTAATCGTCTGACTGGTGGACCATCAACTGGCAGTTGTCTCAATAATGACGAGCAGATGGGTGAAGGCTGGAGTGATTTCTTCACACTAGTAACTACTGTAGAGCCTGGTGACAACGGTACTGATCGAAGGGGGATAGGAAACTACGCTACGAGTAGCACAGTACTTGGTAACGGTATCAGAAGTGCTCCCTATAGCACTGATATGGCCGTCTATCCTAATACTCATATAGATATCATCGGTACAGCTGCGCCACACCCACTCGGTGAAGTATGGGCTGGGACTCTATGGGATCTGTATTGGAACCTTGTAGACGAGTATGGTTATGACGCTGACTGGAGAAACATGGAGTCTGGTAATGCCATTGCGGTACAGCTAGTAATGGATGGTATGAAGATGCAATCCTGTAGTCCGGGATTCCTCGATGGAAGAGATGCTATCATCGATGCTGATCAAGCCAATAATGAAGGCAGAAATTTCTGCCTTATCTGGAATACATTCGCTCGTAGAGGATTTGGATTCTTTGCAGATCAAGGAAGTTCTAACGATCGCAATGATCAGACAGAAGACTTTACCACATTTTTACCATGCCTGGGTAAGATGCTCGTTACCAAGTCGGCAGAGGGTGTCATAACTCCTGGAGACGATGTCGATGTAGTGGTATCAGTTGCTAACTATAAGTTTGAAACAGCTGTAGGAGTCGTCGTCACTGAAGAAGTACCTGAAGGTACGTCAGTAGTCGATGGATCTATCAGTGACGATGGAACTCTGACTGGCAACATGATCACGTGGAGCTTAGGCGATATGGAGGTTGAAGAAGAACGTGAGCTGACCTATACACTAGCGACTCCTGAGACGCAGATGAGTACTACACTGTTTATTGATGACTTTGAAAACGGTGAGGATAACTGGTTACCAGATCTCCCATCATCAACAGGGGCTAATATCTTCTTCCTTGACGATGACAGATCTAAAAGTGGGGATTTCTCATACTTCATTCCTAATCTGGAGACAGCGAGTGATGCGGCAGCTTTCTTGTTTGAGCCTATAGCATTGGATGTACCTAATCCTGTACTTCGTTTCTGGACTACCTACGAGACTCAAGCAGGATTTGATGGAGGTGTGGTAGAGGTATCTGCAGATGGAGGTACTACTTGGACATTTGTTGATGAAAGTCAGACCTTCAGAAATGGTTATCCATCGCCGATCGACTATAGCACATTTGTCATTCCCAATCTCGAAGCATTTACAGGGACAAGCGATGGCTGGGTCGATGTATTTGTAGATCTAGCTGCATGGCAAGGAGAGGATATACTCGTCAGATATCGATTTGGTACAGATGCTACTGTAAGTAGCGTGGGCTGGTCGATAGATGATGTAGAGATCATGGACATGCTAGCTTATCAGAGTGATGTATGCGTCATGAGTGATGCTGGTGATGAAGGATGCGCTAGCTGGGACGGAAAAGGAATCATAGTAGACTCTGATCTTACAGTCGGAACTAGCGATCAACTTGACGATATAAGCTGGTCTGTCTACCCAAATCCCGCATCTGATGTGGTACATGTAGAGATCAATGCACAGACTATAACTTCTGCTACTGTCTCACTACTGACAGTTGATGGCAGAGAGTTGCAATCTCAGAAAGTACAATTGCAAGACCGCCTCAGACTGCAGCTATCTGTACAGGATATACCTACAGGCGTATATATGGTACGCATAGCTACTGATAGCGGCCAAGAAGTGCAAAAACTGGTCATTGCAGACTAGAGATTCCTAGTACAAAAACAACTGATTTTAACCCAATTCGTGCATTAGGATTTATTGATGGGTTCATCTTTTTACATAATGTCCATGTTTATAGAGACTTATGAAGATTTAGAACATTTTACATGTGTAAGTTTTTGTAACGGATAAACTGCATTCAAAATAAAGGCTCTATCCGTGAACTCAACTCTTGTCAGCTGACTTCGCGCCTAGCGTCTATCTGCTTCAGCCTCAGGCCCCTACCAGAGGTAGGCAAGCTTCACCTGCTCGACTTACGAAGTGAAGACGAGCCTCCTCGCCATAGCACGCTATGACTCGTCGGCGGAGCACCTGACGCTTTTGCAGCTAGCCACTATCCATCGAAGCCTACTGCACGAAATGGGTTTAAAGGAGATTTCCAGATGGATATCTCCTTTTTTTGTTGCCAGGAGACATTAGCTGACAGCAATTATCAGTCTTTGTGTAGTACTTTCAGTGCTTCATTAACTAACATCCGCCATTATGCTCAGACGATCGCTCTTACTTCTACTTCCTATCAGTATTATCTCAACGGCATTTATAGCCTATCCTGACATTTTCCCGAAAGGGAATCTCACCTCTCAAGAGATAGAAGGAAGTCCGTACCAGTTTATAGAAAACAAGGGTCAGTGGTCCGCAGAAGTGCTCTACAAGTTGAGTGCACCTGGTGCGACGCTAACTCTAGAGAAGGATCGAATTGCAGTACAACTCGTAGAAGCTAATGACCAGCACGGTCATGCACATGAGACAAGTGGTCTCACTGATCATGATCATGCCACGTCATCCGCTCAAGGACTTGATCGGGTGAGAGGACATAATTATCATATGCAGTTCTTAGATGCACATGATCACACTATCGCTGTCGCTAAAAAACCAGCTTCGCATTATGTCAATTATTTTATTGGAAATGACCAAGATAAATGGGCATCTAGAGTAAAGGTTTTTGAAGAGGTGCAATACGTGAACCTATATGAGGGAATCGATCTGCGATTTTATAACAAAGACGGTGGATTAAAGTACGACTATGTAGTCGCGCCCGGTGCGGACTACAGTAAAATCAAGATACAATACATAGGCGCTGATGGGCTGAGTATAATTGATGGAAACTTAAGGGTAGAGACGTCTGTAGCGGATGTGATAGAAAAAGCCCCCGTGGCCTATCAAGATGCTCACTTGACGGAGCCAATTGCTTGCGAGTATCTCGTTCAAGGCGATGTGGTGACTTACCGAGTAACCGGAGATGTAAATCCTGATTTGCCGTTGATTATTGATCCTGAGCTCGTCTTTGCAAGTTACTCAGGATCTACTGGAGATAATTGGGGTTTTACAGCCACATTTGATGAAGATGGTAATACTTACGGCGGCGGTGTTGCATTTGGGGCTTATCCAATCACTCCTGGCGCATTTCAAACTAGTCGAGGTGGTGGCAGTACTGATATGTCTATCAGTAAATTTAGTGAAGATGGCAGCACACTTATCTACTCTACTTTTCTTGGTGGTAATAGTAGTGATGCTCCACACAGTATGATCGTCAATAGCGAGAATCAGCTGGTCGTCATGGGAAGTGTAGGATCAGATGATTGGCCTACACTATCCAATAGCTTTGATGATAGCTTTAATGGCGGAGACTTCCAGTCGGAGGGTTCACTTAACTATTCCGATGGCGTGGATATAGGTCTTGCTACCCTGAGTGAGGATGGTACCGCATTAATTGCAAGTACTTACGTAGGTGGATCTGGTACGGATGGTATAAATAACATCACTCCTATCAATGAAAATTACGGCGATGCTTTTCGTGGTGAAATTGTCCTTGATAATGAGGATAATGTAGTTGTCATCAGCTCAACTAGTTCTCGCGACTTTCCAGTGACGTCTGGAGCCTTTGACGACATGATAGATCCCGGATCAGAGCAAGACGCTTGTGTATTCAAAGTAAGTAAGGATATGAGCTCTATGATATGGTCAACATATCTAGGAGGCGAGGATGATCAGGCAGGAATATCTGTACGAGTATCTGAGGCTGATCAGAGCGTATATGTCCAAGGCTGGACGATGGGTAGTGATTTTCCCACAACTGAGCGAGCTTTTAAGACTAATTATGTTGGAGGACCTGCTGATGCTTTTGTCACAAGGATTTCTGCAGATGGTAGTGAGTTAATGGCCTCGACTTTCTTAGGTACGACCAATGAAGACTATGGATATCTACTAGATCTAGATAGAGCAGGAAATGTGTACGCCGTCGGTCAGAGTGCGCGAGGCGAATATCCTATATCCGATGATGTGTATTCTGTTCCTTCTAGTTCGCTGTTCTTACAAAAATTGGACGCTGACTTATCAGTTGATCTATTATCTACACAGCTTGGCAACGGCTCTGGTGGACTCAATGGCCGATTGGTGCCAACGGCTTTTCTTATAGATAACTGTAATCGAATCTACCTCTCTGCCTGGGGTGGTGGAACTAATAATGGTGACCGTATAAACGATATGCCACTGACAAGTGATGCATTTCAGTCGAGCACTGATGGAAGTGACTTTTATCTCATGGTGCTGGAGCCTGATGCGTCAGCTCTTACCTATGGTAGTTACATAGGTGGTGACCAAGCCGCGGAACATGTAGATGGAGGTACTAGCCGATTTGATAAGCGAGGAATCGTCTATCAGGCTGTGTGTTCTGGCTGTGGTGGATTCTCCGACTTTCCTGTGACTTCAGGGGCGGTTTCAGAAAGGAATAACTCTAGCAATTGTAATATAGCTGTATTCAAATTTGATTTTCAATTGGAGCCGATCAGCGTGGAAGCTGAGATAGAGTCGGAAGATGTTTGCCTAGGAGATGAAGTTACATTTATCAATCTTTCTGTAGGAGCCGATCGATTTGTCTGGGACTTTGGTGATGGTACTGGAAGTACGGATGTGAATCCTACTCATACCTATTCTGATCCAGGAGTCTACGATGTCACGCTGGTCGGTAGTTCTGATGAGTCATGTGAAGGCTCAGATGAGGCGACGCTACAGATTGTGGTCACGGGTACGGATTGCGGTAGCTTAAGCGCTGGTCCAGATCAAGAACTGGATGATGAGGACGATTTAGTACTACTCGAAGGGGTATTTAGTGGTTGCGGAACCTTCTCATGGACGGGAGGTACAGGTACATTTTCTGATCGTCTAGATCCTTTGTCAAGTTATATGCTAAGTGATGAAGAAGCAGAGGCTGGCTGTGCTATTTTGGTTGCGGTCTTGTCGGATAGCCTCACTACTTGTACTGATACGATGAAAATATCTGTTTTTGTGCCAGAGTCTACACAGCTCCTATGGGATCTCAACGACTGTGAAGCAAGTATAGGTCAGACGAAAGTCTACGACGAATTTGAAGTTCTTGACTTTGATGGTATAAGCTGTGCAGATATAGAAGTCAGCAATATCTTTCGTCTCGATCCTCAAAGAAATCGGCACTCATGCACCCTCGGTCCTGATAGCACACGTGCTATGTGCGTCTCATCGCTTGATGATTGCGAATATGTAGAAAATTCCTCCAAAGCGGTACGATTTACAGTATCTATTACTACGGTGGATGATAAAAGTGTCACGATCGAAAGTCTCAATTTTTGGGAAGCTGCACCAGAGACTTTTGACTGGATTGGTGGAGCGGACGGTGATAATGATCGGCCTACATTCTATGGCCTGCGTGTCGTAAAAGATGGCACGGAGATCTTCAGAGAAATTGATATCGCTACGACTACGGGATGGACTTTGGAGAGTTTTGATTTTGGTAGTGTGGACGAGTTTTCTGTAGTCGGATCTGCAGTATTCCAGTTTGAGCTACTACCGTATTGTACGAGCTCAGACGATGATCTCCCGATCAATGCTTGGGATATAGATGATGTGACCTTGACACTCTCATGTACCTCTTCTTTGACTGAAGCGGTGGCGGCTGATCGATCTACAAGCGTACGTGATCAGGAGCAAGAGATTTTCTTATTTCCTAATAGCCCAAACCCCTTCAGCGATTTCAGTTACTTTGCTTTCCGCATGGAGAAATCAGCGCGAGCTAGTTTTGTGATATTCACGGCACAGGGTCAGGAACTCTATAGAAAGGATGGAAACTTTGAAGCTGGGCATCATACATTACGTATTACTTCAGCTGATCTACAAGGGTATCGTGGTATGCTTTATTATAGTGTGACAACTACGGAGCAACGCGCTGTGAAATCAGCGATTATCGAGTAGTGAGCTTGTCAGCTAGTGGCTGACGATACCAAGTAAAAAAGATGGGAGATTCCTCGTACAGAGGAATCTCCCATTTTATTTAGCACAAGTTATCTGTGCGGATTAGATAGACGTAGTGCTACTTTTTGATGTTGCTCAATATGAGTGATACAGCGGCAGCAGTCTTGAGTAAATCCGGCTTTACGCCATTGCTAGCTGTCGCCTTCTTAGAAGGGGACTGGTCAGTAGCTTCAGCTTTTGTAGGTGCTTTCTTCTTCTTAGCAGTTTTTTTCTCAGGCGTAGACACCTTGGTCTGAGCAACTTTCTTAGCGCTTGGCTGAGCTTCCTTGATCTGAGCCGCAGCGGAAATTATTTTTTGGTCACCTTCGAGCTCTGCACGGGCTGATTTAATATCCCGCTGTACTTGCTCTTTCAGTTGCTCTTGCTTCTGCTTGATCACCTCATTTTCCTTCCTCTGTTCTTCACGTTGTTGTTCTTTAGCGATTTTAGTGGCCAGATGACCTTTCGTCTTGGTCATGTCATCGAGCTTTTCGCGCTTACTTCTGATACGCTCTTGTATCATTCCTAGCTTGGCTGCTCTGATCTGATTTTCCAATTGGCCTTCGCTCTGCTCCATGCGCTTGGTCTCGTAAGTGAGATCCTTTTCATCTCTATGGATGGAACGTTCCATGCGATCTATGGCAGCGACTAGTCCTTCATATCGCTTGGTAAGGCGATCTACAGATGTCGTACGGCTTTTACCATCTTCACCAAACATCTTGGCCTTCACCGCTTTGAAGTTTTTATCGATTCGCTTCCATATCTTGTTGCGATCGCCTCTGTTGAAGTCATGATCCTTGATCTTAAACTGGAGCTCCTTGAGTTGCTGGAATATTGGCTGGAGGCCAAGACCTTTCTCGATTTTGCCCTCGAGCTCTTCGAGCATATCAGAAAACTTGCTCAAGTTTTCCTTCGACTTCTGGTCAAATATCTCGTCCATCGCTTTGCGACGAGTTTTGAGATCTGTAAAGAGATTATCAGTCTGTTCTCTCAGATCGCGAAAGTGATCCCAGAACAGATTCTTTTCTCGAACTTGATCTTGCACTTTTTTCCAGAATCCTTTGAGTTCCTCCCAGATGCTATCTTCCCATCCTTCGAGATTGGCTACTCGTTCTTTTAGGTCGTTTATTTCGCTCTGGTAAGCACCACTGAGCTTATGAGATAGTACGACAAAGTGCCACTCCGTCTGAGCACGAGTAAGTACATCTGTGCGCAAAACTTTGAGATGATCTGGAAGTAGGCCTTCGGTGAGGCTCAGAGGCCTTATAATCTGCTGGTAACCGCTGGGCAACTCTACATCCTTGCCACTCCGCCAATCACCCATAAGGGCTTGGTGCAGTTCCTGTGTCGCTATGGACTCAGGTATGCTACATATCTCTACCTTGTTTTCTGCGGCCTTGAGCTCGGCGGTTATGAGCAATTTCTCATTGGCCTCATTTTCTCCCCACACCACTAGTCTGGTCTTCATCTCTTGTAGTTTTTGCAGTGATCCTACAGTGGTAGATCACGAGTTCTTACATTGTTCTTCGATCTACTAGTGATGCACTATCAGGCGCTTCTCTAGCATTTCAGCTATCTGTACCGCGTTTGTCGCTGCTCCTTTGCGGAGATTGTCAGAGACCACCCACATATGCAGGCTATTGTCTTGACTACGATCTATCCTTAGTCTACCGACAAATGTCGTGTCTTTTCCCCTAGCTTGTAGAGGTGTGGGATAGATATTTTGAGATATATTGTCAAGTATGTCCACGCCTGGCATGGCTGCGAGACATTCTCTTACGTATTCTAGAGTAAACTGCTGCTTCAATCGTACATTGACTGACTCAGAGTGTCCCACTGTGACCGGGACTCTCACGGCCGTAGCGGTAATCGCCAGATCAGGTAGATCTAGGATCTTTCTTGTCTCACAGATAAGCTTTAGCTCTTCTTTTGTGTAACCATCCGTACTGAAATCATCACAGTGCGGCAGGCAGTTGTCATAGATCTGTTGTGCATAGACTCGGGGAGGCATTTCAGCTCCGGATTGCTCAGCTTTGTATTGATCCAAAGCAGCAGTACCACTGCCAGACATTGATTGGTAGGTGGATACAATCACTCTTTCCAGTCCAAAATTTTGCTCTAGCGGATGTAGAGCTAAGACTAGCTGAGAAGTGCTGCAATTGGGACTGGCGATGATTTTAGTATCATCAGTGATCTTGTGTGCATTAATCTCAGGGATGACGAGCGGTACATTATCTTGCATTCGATATGCAGAGCTCTTATCGATGACGTATGTGCCGACTTCAGCAAATCTAGGAGCCCACTCAAGAGCAACCCCAGATCCAGCAGCAAAAAATGCGACATCTGGTCTCTGGTTTACTGCCCATTCGAGGCTCCTTATGACATGTACCTGACCATTCCACTCTATCGATTTTCCGACGGAGCGCGATGAGGCAACTGGGATAAACTCATGGATGGCCACGGCGCGCTCTTGCAAGATGCGCATGGTCATTTGGCCGACAAGGCCCGTCACTCCGACAATTGCAATTCTCATAGTTAACTCATAACGCTGTGATGTGGATCGTAGGTGCCTCGCAAGCGACTAATTTTATGAATTCTTCGCATAGACCACAGCTATCAGGTGCCTACATTTACCAAGCTCATGATGAGAATAGTTCTAGTATTACTTACGTGTCTGTGGGGTATGGGCGCTTTCGCGCAAATGTCTGAGGACTTCAGTTCCTCCACTGTATTAGATAATCCTATCTGGTCAGGCGATGTCGACGACTATGTGGTCGTGGACGGTGAGCTAAGATCTGATGCGAATGAAGCTGGTATGTCATTGATACTCCGAGAGTACAGTCTCGCCGCTGGAGATTTACACAGTTGGGAAATATATGCACGACTGGAATTTGCACCCAGCGCGAGCAATGCAGTACAGTTATTGCTATGGGCAGAAGATGCTACTGATCCACTGCAATCTGCCCTAGCCTTGGAGTGGGGTCAATCAGGCAGTGATGATGCATTGCAAGTCCTACGATATACAGATGGTGTACCCGTGCTTCTCGCTTCTGGTAGTAGTGGATCACTAGCCTTACAAGATTCAGAACTGCGGTGCCGCATGACACAGTCTGCTAGCGATTGGAGGCTAGAAATCACTTACAGTGATGATGTGTGCTTCACCGAAGTGCTCACATGGACTGAAGCAATTACCTTACCGAGAGATTTATATCTAGGAATCAGTTCATCTTATACCAGCAGTCGGACCAAGCAGTTTTTCTTTGATGATATTTATGTCGATGCAGAAAATCCTCTACTGGGCGCGCCTGTTACTATCAATTCTATAGTCGCTATTAGTCCCACCGCGATAGAGCTGGAGCTGACACAGACACTTGATGCGGATGCAGCTGAGGACGTCGCGCATTATACTCTATCTCCAGCCATTTCTATAGCGTCGGCAACTGCTGATGGTCGATCGCTAGTCATTGAGTTATCGACGCCTCTACTGAGTGGTCAAGACTACCTACTCGACATTGCTACTGTGGTGAACTGTAACGGTGACACCACATTTGGAGTCGCGGGGCGTTTCAGCTACGTAGAATTGATCGATGCAGGACAAGATCAAGTATATGTCACAGAGATCATGGCGGATCCCACTCCGAGTGTGGGAATGCCAGATGCTGAGTGGCTAGAACTGTACAATTCTTCTAGTGAATTTATCGACTTGTCTACCATAGATCTGCTGGTGGGTACAGAGCGAGAGATACTGCCCATGGATACTCTCTTTCCCGGGGATTATGTAATCATCTGTGATGACTCTGATGTGGATGAGCTGAGTGTATATGGCAGGGCGATAGGTCTGAGTACCTTTCCTGGAATAACTAACGGTGGTGAACCGATCACGCTGGAGAGTTCGATATCAGGCGATGTACTTGACCTGGTCGCATGGACAGATGAATGGTACAGAGACGCGGATAGAGAGGATGGGGGCTACACACTAGAAAGGATAGATCCTGACAATTCCTGCCTGACGAGACAGAACTGGAAAGCTAGCCAGGCTTCCATTGGTGGCACGCCTGGAGATAGAAACAGCGTCTTTGATAGTACCATGATAGATCTCAGTATAGGCAATCACGGATATGTGTCGGATTCTCTGTATGAGATAAGTTTTAATCAGCGCTTAGATGAATCTAGTTTGACCATCGATGCATTTATCTTATCGGATCCGTCACTCGCTCTGCTTGATGTCGAACTGGGCATAGATGAGATGAGCATCGTACTGAGCTTTTCTAGCGCTCCAGAACTTGGGGTAGAAATCATACTGACTCTCTTATCAAATATTTCTAACTGTGAAGGACGAGCGCTAGGAGAGGAAATCACATTGATACTGGTCAGACCATTCATCGCTGGGCCACGAGATTTACTGATCCATGAGATTCTATTTGATCCTCAGTCTGGTGGAGCTGATTTTGTAGAGATCATCAATTCTACAGACCGCTTTGTCTCTCTAGAAGGTGTGCAATTGGCTAATTTAGCTAAGGGTGAAATGGATCCTATTGTAGGCGTGCTTCAGCTCGCTCCTGGCGGGATCATCGTATGGACGGATGATAGAGAGGACATACTGTCGAGATATACAGTTCTTGCACCTGAGATGCTGATTGAGCAAGATATACCCTCATTTAACAAGAGTGATGGAAATGTAAGTCTAGTTGATTCACGAGGTGTCGTGATTGATTCCTTTGACTATGATGAAGATCTACATCTCGCCTTGCTTGATGAGACTAAGGGTGTGTCTCTGGAACGGCTTAGCTTACTTGCTGATACTCAAGACGGGCAGAACTGGTACTCAGCGTCTCAAAGCTCCGGAGGGGCTACACCTACAGCGATCAATTCACAGCGTATCATACCAGATGCGAGTAGTATGCTGAGAATAGAAAACAAGACTTTTTCACCAAATGGTGACGGATACAAGGATTTTCTCGTCTTATACCTACAAGAGGATCTGATCGGCGCCCTTGGAACTGTAAAAGTGTACGATATAGAGGGGCGTGAGATCACTTCACTTGCAGACAATACATTGTTTGGTGCTAATGATATCCTGAGATGGTCTGGGGAAACTGCGGATTCAGGACAGGCAAGACCAGGCATGTACGTTATCTTTGGGGAGTTTTTTACTCTTGATGGTACCACCCGTACGATCAAGGAGAGTTGCGTGCTTGCACAGCGGCTCGATTAATGATGCATGCTTGAGCAATAAAAAGTTAGAATTTTCTACGGTAGAGGTTTTTGGTCTGTTGTCACTGATAGCAGTGCTATCGCTGAGTATGGGTGGATCACTTGACATCTATTCTATTGCAGTGCCTACGATGTGTGTCTTTCTGCTAGCAGTAGGAGTTATATCTTATTTTAAAGACTACTATGTGCTGACTACCGCATCGTTCTTTATATGTTTCTTTATTGCCTTGGCTGAGCATATAGATGGTGGAAATCTATCAAGTACTTTTTTCTCTCGTGTCATGGATTTACCTCTCCTCAGGTGATGGGCCGTGCCCCAATCGCTGGCCAATTTGAGCTATCTTGTTCTCACTTTTCTTCACTTACTGTCGAGTCGCTGTACGAGGCGCTAAAGCTGAGAAGTGCAATCTTTGTGGTCGAGCAAGACTGCGTATATCAAGACATGGACGATGTGGATATCAGTGCTCACCACTGCTTGATTAAATCTGATGATGAAGTAATTGCCGTATCACGGTTGATACCTCCAGATGACCGTGGAGCGATGTCAATAGGGCGAGTGGCTGTTACAGAAACTTTGAGGAAGACAGGGCTAGGAAGACTGCTGATGATTTACTCTGAGGACCAGTGTAGTAATCTCTGGCCAAATGCTGCGCGTATACAGCTTTCCGCCCAGGTCTACATACAGCGGTTCTATGAGTCACTCGGTTACTCTGCGTATGGAGCAGAGTACTTAGAAGACGGCATACCTCATATAGGCATGCAGAAGATTATGTAGGTTCCTACTGCCTATTTACTATGCTAGCTCAGGCTGCTCCTTATGAGATAAGGTCATGCAGCTAATGCTACATGACCCTCTCGTAAATTATTTATGGATTCTAACCTATTCAGGTACATTGTCAGGGTTGAGTAAATCATAGAACTCATCAAGTCTAGGCATGATGATGATTCTAGTACGTCGGTTGGTGGACTTGCCTTCGCTCGATTCATTATCCGCGATTGGATTGAATTCTCCACGTCCTGCTGCGATGAGTCGATTAGCAGCCACGCCGTAGTCTTGCTGAAGTACACGTACAACTGAAGTAGCTCGCTTGACGCTGAGATCCCAGTTATCATCTAAGCACGCAGTGCGTATAGGATCGTCATCAGTATTTCCTTCGACCATGACTTCGAGATTTGGTCTAGACTGTATGATCTTGGCGATTTTACCTAGGACTCTCTTTGCATCACTATTTAAATTAGCCGAGCCGCTACGATAGAGCATCTTATCTGAGAGATTTACCATGACGACTGTTTTATCTACTTTGATCTCGATATCCTGATCATTGATACCATCCGCAAGTACGTTTTTCAAGTTCACCGCAAGCACTAGATTGATCGAGTCTGCTCTAGTCTTAGCTGCTTGTAGAAGTCCTATGTACTGGTCTTTCTTGTCAAGCTGATCAAGCGTGCGCTCTATATTTTGAGTAGCGGACTGAGATAATGTGGTAAGATCGTCAACCGTACTCAATTGCTTATCGCGTTGGGTCCTGATATCATCGATCTGAGATCTGAGATCAGATAACTGCTCTTCACGAAGCGTCATGTTGCTTTTCATGGAATTGAGCTCAGCTGTGAGTCGAGACTTTTCCTGGTTACAAGCATCCAATGATTTTACTTGTCGTGCGAGATCTCTGTTACATGTCTGGAGGTCGGCCTTGGCAAGCTCAAGCTCGCTTTCCATTCCTACAAATTTTTTCTTACTAACGCAACTTGAAAATAGAAGGATAGAGAAGAGGAGGGTAAGAAGTTTAGTCATTTTCATATGATAAAGTGGTCTTTTATAAATCTGATCTATCAAAAGTAGCAAATCTCAGTATTCTTTTGCGCGAAAGCGTACGTAATACACGAGATGAGTCAATCTTATAAGTACGGGAGCCTCGTAGGCCACGAATGGTTCGATATAATAGTCTTTGCTAGACTGAGGATCAATGAGTTGAGATAGACTAGTGAATAAATTTAAGTACTTTCGGATCAGTAGTGAGTCCCATGACAAAAAGTAAGATGTATAGGCTTCTGAGCCTAAGTATAATAAGCCTTTATCTTGTAAGCACGGCCTATGCACAGCCGTGTGAATGTACACAGTGTCCGATTCAGACAGTGGATCTTGTTCCAGGTACGATCCCCATCGAGGTAGAGGGCTTGACAAACGACGATCTTTCTGATCCTGATCAGGGAGTTTGCGGTGTGCGAATGCAGTTTGTGCATGGTGATATTGGTGATATGACGATTGACCTTGTGAGTCCTTCAGGTACGCTAGTCCAGCTAGTGGGCCCATTTTCACTATGCGGATTTACTGGCGGAAATACTTGGGATGTACTTTTTCTGCCTTGCAGTGAAACGCCAGCTCCGGATCCAGGTATGCCAAGCACGTGGAACAATTGTGACTTTGAGAACACTTTTGATATAGAGTATACAGGCACTTATCATCCTGCAATTGGCTGCCTTGAAGACTTTGATAACGGTCCTGTCAATGGCACATGGGAGCTAAGTTTTTTGGACGATTTGGTTGGAAGTTTTGGTGATATCCTAGGATTTGAGATCATATTTTGCGATGAGTCAGGTGTTTTGGCCTGTGAAACGCCGATTTGTGAATCTGTACAAGCAGAGCTGCCTACAGATATATACGTGTGTCCAGGAGATGAGACTATTATACTAGAAGGTAATGATCCCTCGGTGTTTGATCATGAGTGGTCCACTGATGATGGTGACATTACTTCTGGTCAAGGTACTGAGATCATCACCATCGAGGGTAGTGGGACTTATACGGTCATCATCGAAGGGCCTGATCCAGAAAGCGGTCTATTATGTAAGGATACGGCAAGTGTCTTTGTGAGACCTACTAGTTTTCCAGTACCTGAGCTACAATTTGATGAGCCCTATGAGCTAAACTGCAATCAATCACAAGTGGTCATAGATCCTGCTGTCATAAATAGCTCCGGAGCTGATACTTATTTGTGGGGAACGTCTGACGGAAATATTTTGGGATCTATGGATGGACCATCCATACTTGTCGATGCGGCGGGTACTTATCAGGTAAGAATAAATAATCCTGAAGACTGTGGCAATTTTTATGAGATCACAGTGGTGGAGAATTTCACAATTCCTGAAATTAGAGTTGGCACGTTCAATGATCTCGACTGCATTTTTTTATTTTCAGATCTCAATCTGATTGACGTCGATCCAGGTGATAGTGTGTTCTGGACAGGTCCTGGTATCCTTCCGGGAAATGAAAACCGACAGAATCAGACTGTCACTGTCCCAGGCACCTATACGATCCTAGTGACAGGAGAGAATGGCTGCACTTATGACGATGAAGTCACAGTTACAATTGATACAGTACCGCCTGAGATTGAGATTCGCCAAGATGAGCCACTGACTTGTCTTGATCTTGAAGCTTTGCTATCTGTTGCTTCTGACATACCAGTGATCGACCACATATGGTCTGGCTTGGGAGTAGATGATGATCAGCGATTTAATGCAGCTATACTCATCACATCGCCAGGCGTATATTCAGTCTCGGCAGCCTCCGTCATTAATGGTTGTAGGTCGGAGGCCACATTCGTTGTGCTTGATGAGACTATGCCTCCTACATTGATATCCTATGAGGATACAATTGACTGTGTTAATCGACAAGTGAGGCTTGACGTGCAAGGTGCTGGAGATACACTCAGATATCGATGGGGTGGACCAGGAATCACTCCAGAGCTAGAAAATGTACCTAACCCTGTTGTCGATGAAGCTGGGCTCTATGAAGTGATCTTGACGACTGATGGAAATTGTCCCGTCTATGGGTTCGTATTTCTTCATCTTGACACACTCCCGCCCGATATAGAGATAGTGGCTGACTCATTTGAGTGTGGAGACCTCACGATTACACTTGGTGTGAATCCTGGAGAGGATGGATTGACGTATGCATGGTCAGGTCCAGGTATAGATCCAGTAGAAGATATGATGCCTACCATCACGAGCTCAGAGGCAGGCCTCTATGAGCTGATTGTATCTGAGGATAATGGCTGCTCTGAGACGATAATCTATGACGTAGAGGAGTCTGCAGATATACCTAGTCTGACAGTGTCTGCTGATACCATTAGCTGTTTCCAGCCAGTAGCTGTCTTATCATCTTCTAGTAGCTCCACGGTAACGTATACATGGGAAGGGCCAGGAATCACCGCTGATAATATAAATGATCAGTTTCCTGAGGTTGACGAGCCTGGTAATTACACAGTAACTATCATGGACAGCGTAGGATGTGGAAATAGCGCCATGATACGAGTCCCAGCTGATACCGCGAGTCCGCAATTACAATTTACGGATACGCTACTCTCCTGTTTGTCACCGACATTGCGGATCAGTGGTACAATAGAAAATGCGACAAATGTGATATGGTCTGGTCCAGATATAGTCACGGGTCAGGAAACCATGGTAAACCCTCAAGTCGCTGGCCCAGGGACATATGCTGTTGTAGCTACTAATAGCAATGGATGTGAGACGAGCGCATCTGTCATAGTAGGTCTCCGCGATGATGCGCCAGAACTGAGCTTACGCGCTGATACCATCACATGTTCTTTTCCTGAAATTCAATTGTCTAGTACGACCTCTGGATTAGTATCCTACTCTTGGACGGGTCCAGGAATAGAATCGAGCAATAGTACTCTACCTGAACCAACGATCTCCGAGCCAGGAACCTATATGCTGACCATCTCTACCGTGCAGGACTGTGAAACCGTAGAGCGTATCGAAGTCATAGAAGATAAAGTAGCACCAGACCTCGAACTCCCCAGTGACACACTGAGCTGTGATTCGCTCACGGCGCAGCTATTGCCTATATCTATAAATGCGACAGGATACGCTTGGTCAGGTCCGGGTATTTCATCTGTACAGGAGTTCGAGCAATCACCAGTAATCGATGTTGCAGGAGAATATAGTCTGGAGGTCACTGCGGCTAATGGATGTACCACTACTAGAAATGTCACGATTGTAGCTGACACAGTTACGCCAGTGATTGCGCTGATGGCCGATACGATCGACTGTATACAGACATCAGTGATACTTCAGAATGGCACTGATGCTCGACAGTATAGATGGACGGGCTCAGGAATCACCGGCGTTCAAGAAGGCCTACAGGAGCCAATAGTCAGCCTACCAGGTGTGTATTCCATCGAGATCACAGGAACTAATGGTTGTAAGGAAACCTCAAGTATCGAGGTACAAGCTGATACAATCAGCCCGTCAGGCACTCTAGATGCACAGATAATCACGTGCGCTCGACCAGAGGTGCTCCTTGAGCTCAACACGGATGGATCAAGTCAACTATGGACAGGTCCTGGAATCTCTAGCGGCAACCAATCAGAGATTTCACCAGCTGTAGAACTGGCTGGCTCCTATGCTGTGCTCATCACAGGAGACAACGGTTGTACGACCGATTTGGGCCTACTGGTTGAAATAGATACAATCGCCCCTATGGCCGAAATCACTACGGATGGGCTAGTCATCACATGCGAGCAACCAGATATCGTCTTAGCTGCAGATGAGAGTGCAGGTCAAGGTTCTCTCTTGTATGATTGGGAGCGAGAAGGTAATCCAGTGCCAGAAGGCTTACTCGATAGCGTCTTCTCCACTACTGGAAGACCTGGTTTATACATATTGACTGTAACTGATGATCAAAATGGATGTACTGATACAGCAAGAGTAACTATCGACATCGATGCTGATTTCCCACGACTTCAGGTAGATCCTTATCTGGTGATTACATGTGACCGACCTACCATATCTCTAGATGGCTCAGGGTCAGAAACTGGAGATGAGGTGGAGTATATCTGGACTGGACCAAGTGTAATAGGATTAAATAATGAGGCTATAGTCAGCGTAGATGAAAGTGGTGCGTACAATCTGCAAGTCTTTGACGCCGCTACCGGCTGTAGAGCGGACACGACTGTCATAGTTAATGATAACCTCGTGAGTCCTGAAATCGCCACATCGGTCAATGCAGTGATTACATGCTCAGAGCCTGAAGTCATGCTCTCCAGCGAAGGCTCAGACATAGGATCGTCTTATACACTGGTATGGAGTGGTCCAGGGATATCAGAAGAAGATCAAAATATTGCGAATCCAGTTGTGTCTCTACCTGGCGCTTATATCCTCACCATCACAGATGTAAGAAATGGATGCATCTCTGAGCAGACACAGACCATACAAGAAATAGAAAATCGACCGACCGAGTTACTGCTAAGCTTTGAAGAACCAAGTTGTGATGACGGAAGTGACGGTGTGATTTCTATAGAGGGATTACAAGGTGGTGTCGAGCCGATCGATTACTTCATTAATGGAGTACAATTATCCGAGGTGCGATTGTCTAATCTTCTGCCAGGTGAATATATAGTGAGCCTGCTAGATGCTAATGGTTGCTCACTAGCAGATACCTTGGTGCTAAGAGAGATACAGCGACTTGAGCTTGATCTGGGTATTGACCAAGAGTTGGAGCTAGGTGATGATGCATTGCTTACAGCTGTGATCAACAAAGATTCGAGTACTATCATAGACATAACGTGGGATGGAGAATACATAGAATGTTTCTCTTGCTTGGATCAGCTTATCGCACCAGAGAGATCAGGAGTTTACACATTATCTATAATTGATCAAGATGGCTGCACGGCTATGGATGATATCTATATTAATGTAGCCTTAGGAAATACCATCTTTATACCCAATGTCTTTAGTCCCAATGGCGATGCGACAAATGATACATTCAGACCGATCATGACTGACAAAGTCCTGCGCATAGATGAAATGAATGTCTATGACAGGAAGGGAAATAAAGTATATCACGCAAGTATGCTGGATCGATCGACGACTGAGTCCGGCTGGGATGGCACCTATCGTGGTCAGCAGCTCAATCCAGCTGTATTTATCTATACGATCCAGTATACGCTCATCAATGGACTTCAGGTACAAGTAAGCGGAGACGTCACACTCGTAAGATAAGATGAGCTGAAGTATATTCCTATTAGGACATATGATCCCATTAGTTTTTAGTCAAAGGCAGCGTAAGAGCCGTATATTGCGTCTTATATGGGCAAAGGGTGACTGTGTGTATTGCTTTTAAATGAGAACTATGAATTACCCTATTGAACGTAGTGTTTCAAGCACTTCGAGATTCCTGTTAGTCCTGTTTGCAATGTTGATTTGTGATCTTGCATTGGCCCAGCCATGCTCGTGTACACAGTGTCCTGTAAGGACTGTTGATCTTCAGCGAGGCACGATTCCTATCGCCGTAGAAGGATTGACTAATAATGATCTTTCTGATCCAGCCCAAGGGGTATGTGCCGTGCGACTACAATTTATCCATGGAGATATCGGTGATATGACCATCCAGCTTTTCAGCCCTGCGGGAGATTCTGTATTGCTTGTTGGTCCTTTCTCTCTGTGTGGTTTCACTGATGGCAATACGTGGGATGTCGTCTTCTTACCGTGTTCAGAACCAGTCTTCCCTGATCCGGGATATGATGATCGATGGAATAATTGTGATTTTGAAAATACTTTTGATATTGATTATGACGGATCCTATCACCCAGCAATAGGCTGCCTGGAAGACTTTGATGTCGGTCCTATAAATGGAACGTGGCAGCTCAAATTTTTAGATAATCTCCCAGGAAGCTTCGGCGACATACAGGATTTAGAAATTACTTTTTGTGATCTGACTGGCGCCATAAAATGTGAAACCGCTATATGTGATGCTATAGAGGCTAGGCTGCCGGCGGATATTTTTGATTGTACTGGAGATGATATTACTATACGAGAAGGTAGCAGCAGTCTTACTTATGATCATACGTGGACGACTACGGATGGTGTCATTGAATCAGGTCAGGGCACAAATGAGATTACCGTGAGTGATAGCGGTACTTATACTGTGATTATAGAGGGTCCCGATCCTGTGAGCGGTTTGCTGTGTTCTGATACCGCAAGTATAGAGGTTAGTCTATCCATGTTTGATATTCCTGAGCTGGTATTTGATGCGCCCTACGAGTTGAACTGTGGTCAGACATCTATACTGATCGAACCACTCGTCATCAATCAATTTGCTCTAGATTCAGTACTATGGACAACCACGAGCGGCACTATCATAGGTGCTGATGATGACATCAACGTACTTGTAGGATCTGCAGGAACATACAATGTGACTGTGATGAATCCAGACCGTTGCGAAAACTCCTATACCATCACCGTCACTGGTGATAATCAAGAACCAGTATTCACAATTGACTCATTTGATCAAATCTCATGCAGAAATTTATCTGCTGTCCTTAATTTATCAGGTATAGCTATAGATGATACGGTGCGATGGACGGGCCCAGGCCTTGTGCTGGGTGAAGATAGCCATTCACTTATGGTGACCAATGCTGGACTTTATACGGTACTTGTCACTGGGGCAAATAGTTGTACTTCTGAGCAAAGTGTAAGAGTTACTGTGGACACAATAGCACCTGTCATAGGCATATCTCAGGATGGTCCCATCCCTTGTGAAATATTTGATGCTCGCTTGACAGCCTCGGCTGATGTTCCTCTGGCAGATTTCGTCTGGACAGGACCAGGCATCACTCCTATCACAGAGTCGCTGATCGATCCTAGAATTACTGTTTCTGGAGACTATACTTTGACTGTGTCTGACACGTCCAATGGATGCACAAGCACAATTACCGAGAGCACACTTGACTTTGGAAGTCCACCCACCTCCTTGGAAATTACCACTCGCGCACCTAATTGCGCCAAACCAGAAGATGGTCGCATTTCATTTATAGGTTTGATGGGTGGAGCAGATCCAGTAATATATTTTGTCAAAGGATCTCAGGCAAGTTCGTCGAGTCGAGTCGGGTTAGTTCCAGGTCAATATAATCTGCTAGCTATCGATGCTAACGGTTGCGAGTTAAGAGATACGGTAATTTTTCCACCCGTGCAGGATCTGACCTTAGAGTTAGGACCAGATCGAGAGATAGAATTAGGAGATCTTGTAAACCTTGATCCTGATATTAATAAGGATTCTTCAGCGCTAGTAGATATACTCTGGACGGGAGCTACAATCGTGTGTGATACCTGTCTGCGACAGATACTTGCTCCACAGAGATCAGGCACTTATACTATAAGCTTGCTTGACGATGTGGGATGTCTACGCGAAGATGAATTATATATTAATGTGTCTAGAGGAAATACATTGTACGTGCCAAATGTATTCAGCCCCAACTCTGATAATATCAATGATACTTGGGAGCCACTCCTAACTAATAAGATCGAAGTGCTCAATGATGTGAGCGTATATGACAGAATGGGAAATCAGGTCTATCGCGCTACAGATATATCACCTGGAGTCACTGTAAAAGGCTGGGATGGAAGATATAAGGGTCTGCCGCTTACACCAGCGGTATTTAGCTATGTGATCAGGTATACCTTGATATCGGGTGAAGTGTTACTTCAGAGTGGAGATGTTACCTTAGTGAGATAACTCACCTACTCTAATCTTATTGACATGTCTTTACGCATGCGCACATCGGCAGATTACCAGGAGCAGTATGCTCGTAGTTTATCTGACCCCGAAGGATTCTGGTCAGATATGGCCGAGCATTTTTTTTGGCGAAAGCCACATCATACCACGCTTGACTGGAACTTCCAAGATCCTAGTGTCAAATGGTATCAAGGTGCTCAGCTCAATATCACTGAGAATTGCCTTGATAGGCATCTAGAAGATAAATCTGAGCAGACAGCCATCCTCTGGGTGCCCAATGATGCAGAAGAAGATGCCCAGCATATTAGCTATGCTGAGCTTCACCAGCGAGTCTGTACATGTGCA
>Ga0115029_1000625_pt1 | contig 33005 bp, 20 predicted proteins | sample SidtaG_3_FD_87297 | JGI IMG/M metagenome (GOLD analysis project Ga0115029, IMG submission 87297) | Marine algal microbial communities from Sidmouth, United Kingdom - Sidmouth_Asex1 metaG | ecosystem: Host-associated > Algae > Red algae > Unclassified | place: Sidmouth, United Kingdom | collected... | reverse complement strand
TGTGCGGCGGGACAAGCCGTAGCAGGATCTACAGTGTAGGTGAGCGTGTAGGTCGCAGCAGGGAGATTTGATATATCTAATTGACCTGTGTTGCTATCGAGCACAGCGTTTACGGTCGGGTCTCCTGTTGCTGAAGACCATATCCCCCCTGCATCTGCATCAGCCAGTTGATCACCAAGCATGATTATGGGCTCTACTGATGGACAGAGCGGTCTATCACCGAGATAGGTGCCTGTAGAGGCCGGCTCATCCAATACTAGCATCATACGTACGCTATCCGGACAGTCAGCTGGAACGGTCTCATCTGTAAAGAAGACTAGTCCAAATTCACCGTCCACTGCTAGGGATAAATCAAGCGTGGCACCCGCTATAGTAGCACCTGAGCCGCCTCTGACTTCCCATCTACCTGTAGTGCCAGCACCTAGCAACTGAGATAGGTCATAAGAAGACTCACTGATACATAGCGGGCCTATGTCCATGACATCTATAGCTGGACAGAGACACTCTAGCACCTCTACCGTGATGGTAGTGAAAAAATCATCACATGGAAACTCTCCCGTGAGCGTATAGCTGAAGTCATAAAATCCTGGCGTCACGCCATCAAAATCTAAGAGTGGAAGAAAGCCAGAAGCACCACTACCATCGAGATCGACCCATGTACCTGAGCGACTACCAGCTGTGATGAGTGTGAGGAAATTTATTTCTGAGACATTACCTTGATCATCAGTATTGCAGATATCTATCAATTCTGGCAGTTCAGCGAATTGAAGGGGATTGATCTGGACTTCTACAGTATTGCTCGTAGGACATCCATCAGGCACAGTGCCATCTAATGTAAATTCTAATATATAGCTGCCAGGATCTACATCCATGCCCACGAGGCGATTACTTTCTACTCGAGCAGGTGCTGCGCCTCCTGGGTCTGTAATAATCTCCCAGGACCCAGTATTACCAGATATATTGAGCAGGTCTAAGTTGATATCCGTATCATCTGAGCAGCTCACTTGGAGGCTTGCTAGAGCTACACTGGGACACTGACAATCTACCACTTGTATCGATAGTGAGCTGGAAATATCCTCACAGGGAGGAGTAGCGTCCATAGAGGTAAATGTAAATGAGTATACACCGGGAGTGACATCTTGAAAATCGAATACGCCATCAGAGCCGACAGCACCGCTATTTTCGTCATCCGTCCAGATCCCTGAGACATTACTCGAGATGATCGCCGTATCAAGATCATACATGCTTGGTAAAGCTGTACCTGTGCTATTATTACAGACCATAAGAGATGTCAGGAGCAATATTTCCGGTTGCTCTATAATCGTGATAGTAGTGGCTACGCTATCTGGACATCCTGACGGTGGATCATCATCAAGAAGAAAGGCTACTATATAGTCACCAGGTGTCACATCTGCTCCTGACAAGATACTACCTGTCAGCTGAGCGTCTTCTGCTAGGCCTGGTGATGTGACGATTGTCCACGCACCTGTGCCTGTAGAGCTCAGTGAATCACTGAGGTCGATGGAGACTTCATCACTACAGATATCAGCTATCGAATTGATCATAAGCTGAGGGCAATTGCACTCTTGTACTTCAATCACTAGCGTATCGCTTATCTGGTCACATGGCGACACGGCTGCTGCAGTCGTGTATACGTAACTGTACATACCTGGATCTACATCCGTAAAATCCAATGCATCAAAGTCTCCACTTGTAGGAGGTGATGACAGTGCTATCCAGCTGCCAGTATTATCGCCGCTGCTGATAGCATCGAATAAATCAAGTACAGCAGGGAAGGCACCTGATCCGCTTGTATTGCAAGCAGATAAGCTCATCATGAGACTGAGAGAAGTCGGAGCGCTCAGATAAATATCTATCTCTGTGCTATCGGGACAGCCCATCACTGGTGTAGCGAGTGTATACTGTACTACATATAGACCAGTGTCAGCACCCGTACCGCTAAAGGTATTACCAGAGAGCGTCGCAGGATTACCATCGTCTGGTCCACTGATCAGTGACCATGTGCCAGACTCAGAAGTTATGAGCAAGGAGTCCAAGTCAAGCTCCGCGCTAGATATACAGACAGAGTCCGGATCAACCACGGCGAGGCTAGGACAAGCACAATCTTCTACAAATACAAGTATACTATAGAGTGATTCTTCGCAGCCAGCTTGAGCGCTCGCAGTGACATATGTATAGCTATAAGTGCCGGCTGTGACACCGTCAAAATCTTGAATAGGAAATGTTCCAGCAGCACCTGAAGAACTATTTTCAGACCAGGTGCCAGTCATATCACCTCCCGTCACTAGATCATCCAGGTTGATCTCTGTATCACCACTATTGCATACAGTAATCTGTGCTGTTACTGTGGCCATAGGAGGATCATTTACGGTGATCTGTAGTAGCGCATCTATGTGGCAATCAGCTGGTGGACTGCTGTAGATAATATCATAGACACCACTAGTAAGTGTAGATGGATCTAGCGCGCCAGAAGGGCCGACCACACCTTCCCATGTACCTCCAGGTAATTGGCCGTCGTACGTGACTCCGTCTCCATTAGTACATAGAAATTCTGGTCCTATGATTTGACTTTGTATAGGATCGTTGAGCTCTATAGTTATATCCGCTGCGTCCATACAGCCTTCTACAGTGGTGATGGTGTAAGTAAGGTCATTGGGCCCTAGTTCTAGGTCAGCAGGTACGAGTGTAGTACCCGTGACTGGGTCCGACCAAGTGCCGCCAGTAGGGCTGGCTACAAGATCTATGGCATCACCGTCGCTACATAGTGGATCTACTGCCTCAATGGTGATCGCCGGAATAGTGAAGATCTCATACGACTCCGTGATGCTATTGCTACATCCTAGATCATCGGTGAACATATACGTTACAGAATTAGTCCCAGCGGGTTGAGCGCTAGGGTCGATGGTGCCATCACTAGCAACACTTCCGCTCCACACTCCACCAGCAGGTTGGCCATCCAGTAAGATGGGCAGATCAGCAGGACAAAGATCCATAAGGCCGTCTATGCTCACTGAGGGTTGTTCGTTTACGGTGAATACAAGAGTCGCGATGCTTGTGCAGTTGCCGCTTACGCCAAGGACTGTGACTGTATAGTTAATTTCACCAGAGAAGTCACTCGGCAAGGTGACCGTCGGGCTCTGAGCACTGGGATCATTCAAAAATGCCGTGCCTCCATTATCACCTATCCAATCAATGGTGTAGGGGGCATCATTGCCGTTAATAGTAAGTAATAGATCTATGGGGTCGGCCCCTTGGCAGAGACCAGCTGTCTCGTCGAGGATAAGATCTATGCTACATGGTGGATCGTTATCACAAGTGAGCCAGTCGGCAGCATCTCCTGTAAACTCCAAATCAAAACCATTGCCACTTGGAGCAAAATTATCTACCATGATGTAGTATCCCTCTCCCGGCTGGACTGTGATGGTACTTACAAAACCATTTCCTCCAGCATTTTCCGTCTCATCAGTCTCACCCATACCGAGACCAGTCTCAGGACAGAAGGAACAGCCCGGTCCGGCGTAACTGCATCGAATAGGATCTCCTAGATCCGTACAGCTCACATCAGGGCCCCATACAGCGAAATCGTAGTCTTCACCTGCTCCACCACCTGGGGTTACGGTAAATCCAAATTCTAAATCAGCTGGGGCGTCGATATCGATCTCCACATAGTACCAAGCGGAGTTATTTTCGCCAGACAGGAGGCAACCGCTGTCGTTGTCTGGATCGGCAAAGTCATCAATGTCTCCACCGATAGGATTGAAAGCTACATCGCCACCATCACATAACACTGTGGCTCCAATACAGTCATCGGGCAGATTGAACTGTGCATAAGTAAAGTGGAGACTCAAGATGGTAATGAGAAGGGGAAGGGTATATGATCGGATCATGTAGTAAAGATGCAGAATATTAGAATGTTTCATCTCCTTAATCACTTTCAAGGGCGATCAAGTAATCGTCGAGCAAACTCACCTAAACTCTTGTAAAAGAGCTATCTTGCCCTGACAAATGATAATATATGCTTTGTAGATGTTATATACGAGTTCTCATAGCCGTCACTGGTCTAGTGATAAGCCACACAGTACTTGATGCCCAAGTGCCAGATCTATCATCACTAGAAGCGCTGAGTGCCAGAAGTATAGGCCCTGCGGGGATGAGTGGCCGTGTCACTTGCATATCCGTAAATCCGACTGATGACAAGGAGATTTATATAGGTGCCGCAAGTGGCGGTGTCTGGCATAGCACGGATGGCGGTGTCTCTTGGGAGCCTCTGTTTGATGAGCAGGCAACACTTTCTATAGGTGCCATTGCGATCCATCCACAAAATCCAGATCTGATATGGGTAGGAACAGGAGAAGGTAATCCTCGCAATTCACACAACAGTGGGCGAGGGGTATACCGCAGTCAAGATGGAGGGAAGACTTGGCAGCTCATGGGACTTGAGAAAACTAAGACCATCCATAGGATTCTTCTAGATCCATATGACCGTAGTGTCGTATACGTGGGAGCGATGGGATCGGCATGGGGTGCAGGTAAAGATCGTGGCCTCTATAAGAGCGTTGATGGTGGAGCATCTTGGACCAAGAGTCTGTATGTGGACGAGAATACGGGTATCGCAGATATGGTCATGGATCCTAGTAACCCAAGTAAGATTATCGCTGCGACATGGGACTATCGACGTAGACCGTGGACATTTACTTCAGGTGGGCCTGGCTCTGGTCTACATATGACGATAGATGGAGGTGAAAATTGGAAAGAGATTACAGCTGATGACGGTCTGCCAAGTGGTGAGCTGGGAAGGATAGGTCTGGCCATAGCGCCCTCTGATCCTGACCGCGTCTACGCTCTTGTAGAAGCTAAGAAAAACGACTTATATAGATCTGAAGACGGTGGTCACACATGGAAAGCTCTGAAGTCAAAAGGCAACAAAGGAAATAGACCATTTTACTATGCCGATATCTACGTAGATCCAAGTAATGAGAATAGAATCTATAGCATCCATTCCATCATCACGATGAGTGAGGATGGTGGTAAGACTTTCAGCGAACTTGTGCCCTGGCAAGAGGTGCATCCAGATCATCATGCTTTTTGGATTAATCCCGCAGACCCTGCCCATCTCATAGAGGGAAACGATGGTGGACTTGCTATATCCTACAACCGAGGAGATGATTGGCGCTTCGTGGAGAACTTGCCACTCGGACAATTTTATCATGTAAATCATGACATGGATGTACCATACAATATCTATGGTGGTATGCAAGATAATGGCTCATGGGTTGGTCCCAGTAGCATATGGAAAAATGGCGGTATAAGAAATGCAGACTGGCGCGAGCTTTATTTTGGTGATGGATTTGACGTAGTACCGCGACCAGATAACAATCGATACGGCTACGCCATGTCACAAGGTGGCAATGTGAGCTACTACGATCGCGAGACAGGAAATAACCGCTTCATCAAGCCCATACATCCAGATGGAGAGCATCTTCGCTACAATTGGAATGCCGCTATTGCTCAAGATCCATACAGTGACTGCGGCGTGTACTTTGGTAGTCAGTATGTGCACTATAGCAGCGACTGTGGTATGAGCTGGGAGATTATTTCTCCAGATCTCACTACCAATGATACATCGAAACAGCGTCAAGATATCAGTGGTGGTCTCACGATAGACGCCACTCAAGCAGAGAATTACACGACTATATTAGCCATTGCCCCGAGTCCCGTAGAAAAAGACATGATCTGGGTCGGTACCGATGATGGTAAGCTGCAACTGACCACGGATCGCGGAGATACATGGACAGAGATTCAAGGAAGACTGCCGGGATTTCCATCTGATGGATGGGTTGCACATATAGAACTGTCATCTACAGATGCGAGCACCGCCTATGTATCTGTTAATAATTATAGAAACGATGACTGGTCTGCCTATGCATGGCGCACTACTGATAGCGGCGCTACTTGGCGTCGCATCGCAGATGATCGCCAGATCGCTGGGCATGTGTTCTGCGTAGTTCAAGATCCTGTAGAGAGCAATCTGCTATTTCTAGGAAGCGATGTAGGACTATATGTAAGTACAGATGCTGGTGGTAAATGGCAGAAATACACACACGGACTTCCTCCAGTAAATGTCACCGATCTCAAGATCCATCCTCGCGAGCCTGATCTGATCATTGGGACTTTTGGTAGAGCATTTTATGTACTAGATAATATCCGACCACTGCGAGAATTAGCTTCTCAGAATTCAGCTGATAAGTTAAAAATTTATGAACCTGCAGATGCTTATATTACAAGTCGCCGGAGCGTGGATGGCATCAGATTTGTCGCGAGCAGCTATTTTGTAGGAGATAATAAGGGGCCATGGGCTAGGATTCCTATATGGCTTTCGCCAAAAAGCTCCCCAGGCTCGACTAAAGATTCTAATGTAATCGAAAGTAAAGACAAGCCAGAGAGCGCTGACGCGAAAATGAAAAGATCAGCCAAAGGCAAGTCCGGTAAATTAAATAGGAAAAAGGATAAGGGAACACTTGTCACAAAAGGTGAAGAAAATATATCAGGAGAAAAGAGTGCCGCTGACACCAAGGCAGATGAAACAGAGAAGCCTGCACCTACAAGACTCTATATACTGCGTGGTGAGACAGATACAATCCGCACCCTTGGGCCAAAATTAAAAGATGGATTACAACACGTGACATGGTATCTCGATGAAGATGGTGTCAATGGTCCATCGAGGTCCGCACGTGACAAGGATCGTACGCCAAGAAGTGGTGTGCGAGCCCTACCTGGTTCTTATAGAGCTGTCCTCGTGCATGCTGGCGATACCTTAGAGACAACACTTCTTGTGCACATGAGCTCACTGAGTGATGTAACTGAACAGAATTTCCAAGCTGCCCATGATGCACAGAAATCGTATGAAGTTCAAGTCACTCGAGCTGCCGACGCAGCAGATCGAATCCGTGAGATGCGAGAAGCAACAGAGCGCGTACGATCAATCAAGACTGCCTTTGCTACAGAAATGCAAGACAGCATCATACAACGGACAGATGAGATTGATAAAGGCATCAAGAAATTAAGCGAGCTTTTCTTTACACCTTCAGACTTTAAGGGAATAGATAGCGTCACGCGTAGATTACCCTCTTATCTCTGGACGGCCTCGCGCTACCTATCCAATCTCGATATGGGCGCTAGCGGTACAGCCACCGATGCAGTCCAGATTGCAAAAGACGAAATTGAGCGCGTCGTAAAACTTGTCAATACTTTTGACCAAGACGAATGGAGTGACTACCAAAAGTTTATCAATCAGCAGGACTTGTCCTTATTTAAAACAGACCAATGATCTTAGATTTTCTCAGAAATTTATTTAGCCGTCCTACTGCAGGTCTTTCTAGCGCACAACTCATAGAAGCTGGCGTATGCCCTAACTGCTGGGGCAAGATGCAATATGATAGTAAATACCAAGACTATCTCAAAGACGCCACCAAGGATAATGTGAGTGGCCGCAGCGATGGGCGAAAAAGCTTTGTCCTACAATTTATAGAAACCCATGTAGATGGTATCAAGCTCAAGAAAGACGGAGATAAACTTGATTGTCCTAAGTGCAGTACTACGTACAAAGCCAATAGAGCTGGTGGGTGGTAGTCCATAAGATCCCTAGACTCTCGTGAATCGTGCACAGTGAGTTTTACGGATACCTGCCTATACTGCGACAGCCAGACAGGCCGATCATCGAGCGATAGTCGAGATGAGCGTTTCTATTGTTAAGCAACTGGGCAGATTGAGCTAGTCAATTTCAGCATCATTTCAGTTCCTTCATTCTTTTAAATCGAAGGGCTGCTACTAGCCATCTGGGAAGAGGTTTCCCTACTGGGCGATCGTGTAAGGAGATCTTCCATCCAAGGGCTGGTAAAAGAGTGACCTTGAGAGTCTGCACAAATTCTATCAAGGTGCCGTCGGGATCCTCGGCGTACGCCCAGTGGCCTGCTGCGTCACCCATGAGAAAGTCCGGATCGCTTTGGACTGTCAGGGGACGACCCAGCTCGCTACACGCGCGAGCCATATCGCTGACGTCAGCCACGTCAAAGCATACATGCATATAGCCAGGATCACCCCAGTATCGATCTGCATTTTTATGCGTAGCAGCATCTGAGCATTTTATCAACTCGATCTCGCTGCGACCTAGTAGGTGACTGAATCCACCGGATCGCTCTCCACTGTGGCCGAGGATCACTCTACGAAGTGGCCTGTCACCGCCTGCAAGTGAAGATAGATCTGGCCATACTTTCTCATCATCGAGGAGTACCTCATCATATCCTAGCAGCTTTGCATAGTAGTCCATAGATACGGCCATGTCTGATACACCTATGGTGACAGAGTAGATGCCGCCTTGATTGTTACCACGTGGCCAGAGCCAATTGTCACTCTCCTGCAAGCGTATATGATTACCATAGAGATCGCGAGTGACGATGGTAGACCTAGAAAGCGGATCTTGCAATATAGATACGTCTGATATATGCTCTTGCTTATTGAGCTTTTCTTGGCATTTCTTTATATCGCGACACTTGAGCGTCACACGCTGTATGCCTAGCCGTTTCACTCCGCTATCGTGAACTGGCTTGCCTGCTCTGGATGTGGCCTGCCATATCTCATAGCCAGCACCGCCCTGATCATTCATCGCCAGCACAGCGCGTTTGGATCGTGAGAGGCCACCCATGTACTGCGCCATATCTTCAGCATCGGAGTCATCGTCAAATACACATAGATCAGAGCGATAGTGCTCAGCATACCATCTATAGGCTTCATGAATATCCGTGACACCTAGGCCTATCTGCTGTATACCGTAGATTTCAGGTGCAGTGCTCTTAAGATTGGGATAGGCTAGTGTGGATTTGCTCATATAGGATTGGATTGATGGTAAATCAAGGGTGAACATAGGTTTTTTTGCTGTGCTATGCGCCTTACATCAATTTGTGCGACAGCATTCACCGTTTCCTGGTTCATGCACTATTTGGGTTAAACCCAATTCGTGCATTAGGCTTCGTAGCGAGAGCCGCAGGTGCGATAAGATGAGGTGCTTCTCTGACGAGGCATAGCGTGCTATGTGCATCTCGGCTGTCGCTCGATGAACGGTTCAGGAGGCTCGTCTTCACTTCGTAAGGCGAGCAGGATAAGCCTGCCTACCTCTGGTAGGAGCCTGATCTTGAAGCAGATGTGGCTCGGAGTAGAAGCAAAGCACAATGGTCATATCATTCCACTCACTTCATGACAAATGGGCGAGATCCACCCGTAACAAATACTTACGCCAACGACACTCTTGACATATCGCCTATCGCCCTGACTGAGAGTCAGTTACATCGTTGAAAAACATTTACCAAAAATCCTAATGCACGAAATGGGTTAAACCCAATTCGTGCATTAGGTTTCGATGGATAGTGATTATCTGCAAGAGCGTCAGGTGTACCGCCGACGAGTCATAGCGCGCTATGGCAAGGAGGATAAGCCTGCCTGCCTCCGGTAGACTTGCTACCTCTGGTAGGCGCCTGATCTTGAAGCAGATGTGTCTCGCAGTTGAAACAAAGCACAATGGTGATGTCACTCCACTCACCCCATGACAAATGGGCGAGATCTACCCATAAACAAATACTTACGCCAACGCCACTCATGGTAAATCTCCTATCGTCCTGACTAAGCGTCAGAGACATTGCTGAAGAATAGTTACAAAAAATCTTAATGCACGAATTGGGTATGACACCCTACTACGTGTTACAGTAGTAGATATGATGCTGATCCACATGCATTAAAAAATAAAAACTGTAATCAAGAGATTCCAAAAGAAAAGGATCCACCAGATAAGCCAATATGTCCAACCAGCTAAGTAGAACTTGACAGTGGTCTTGATAAATCCTTGACCATAATAACGCTTCATGGCAAGCCAAAGGATAATCAGATTGATAACTACACTGATCCACAGAAAGGCTACAGAATCAGTCCACACACGCATCATCAGTCCCACGGCACTGACACTAAATGTAAGGCAGTGCACGTGCACCCAAAAGATGAGATGCTCGACCCAGTAGTGTTTCCTACGCACGTAGAGAACCTTCATCATGATGGCGATCAAGGGGATGGTCAATAGTGTGACCCAGAGGAGATTTCCAAGTAAGACCTTGGAGTAGGCATGAGCACCCTTGTCCATGATCTTCATGGCTCTCCAAAAAATCATGCGCTCTACAAATCCATCGATATGGTACTTCCGCTGGAGTGAATCGCGACTAAGTCGTAGATAATCCACCGTGGCTATATCGCCGCAGACAGCATTCTGAGAACCTATCTTGATCTTACTCCAGGGAATCGAATCTTTTAAGTTGACTACATCGCTTATCATTCTAGTATGCAACGAATCGAGTGCGGCAACTTCCTTAGACCTCTCGCCATAGCTTGCAGCAAAGTCATGGCGTATGGCAAGTAAGGAATCTATGAGTGGTCGCTCAAATCTCTCACTACTGAATGGATCAAGATCTTGTAGGTCATTAATCTCTTCGCGCAGGACAAAACTCAATGCAGCAAAATTGAGTATAGCCGTAAGGACAAATAGTCGTAGGGGATTGAGGAAATCTCGACGTCGCCCCTTGACATACTCAAGGGTGAGGCGACCTGGCAGGAACATAAGGCCGAGTGTGCGCCAAAGTCGAGCATCTAGATTAAAAAAGGACTCGGCAAAGTCGGCGATGACTTGACGAAACGTGATGTAACTGGACTGATTCTTCTGGCCGCAGGAGGCGCAGTACTTTGCGTCTGTGTCAGGAAATGGTACGTGACAGTTAAGACAAGCGGTGGGAAGATCGCTGCTATTTTCTGTGTGAGTACTAGTAGGTGGCTCGGCGGGTGGCGGAGGAGTGGACCGTCTGCGTCGAGTAAATAGACCCATAGTCTATCTAGTCAAAGGAGTGATTGGCTACACTCGCTTTCTGTACAAGCTCTTCATATTCCTCTGGCGTGAGACCGTCATGGCAGAAATATATAGGATTGACTGGTGAGCCATTGAGGTGTACCTCGTAGTGACAATGTGCTGCTGTAGATCTGCCGGTGTTGCCCACGGCTCCTATCACTTCACCTTTTTGTACTTCTTGGCCTACTTCCACATCGATGGTGCTCATATGAGCATAGAGTGTGACATAGCCAAAGCCATGATCAATCTTCACATGATGACCAAAGCCTGACTTGGACTCACGTACACGTACGATAGTACCCTTGCCTGTAGCATGGATGGGTGTACCAGTAGGTGCAGTGAAATCGATACCGTAGTGCATCTTACGCACCTTGTCTATAGGGTGAATGCGAAATCCAAATCCGCTAAGTAGCTCTATCTTTCTCTTCAACTTGTCTACGCGGACAGGCTTGATACTAGGAATGGAATTTAATTTATTTTCTCTTGTAACTGCGAGACTCTCTAGTGTGTCGAGGGACATGGACTGCAGAGCGAGCTGGGACTTGAGCTTGTCGGCTTTCTGCTTGATGGCTTTGAGCTGCTCGCCATTGTAATCAAACTGCTCAAACTGCGTGTACTTTTCGGCTCCACCAGTACCACCATTCCACATGGCATTATCTACTGGCTCCATGCCAAACATCACCTTGTGAATATTGGCATCGCGCTCATGGAGATTATCTAGGACGAGGGACATAGCATCAAACTCCTGCCCCATATCCGTCATGACAAGGGTCATCTGATCAATCTTATCTTTAAGATCGCGCTCCTCTGGCGTGTCAATCAATCGACTGACGAGCAGAAAGAGTAGTGAAAAAGTGAAGACAGATGCTACGACGATGGCAAGACCCCGAAAGATCTTTTGGCGAAGTGTCTTCTCTGCTTTCTCGTATTGAAGTGTATGTGAATTAAAGTAAAACTTGTTATTGCCCATTTCCCGATTTGACCTATTTCCTAATTTTGCTCCGTTCTATTCTATGTTCTGGGATAAAGCCAAAAGTAACTCTCAGAGGCGAGATCTACAAGCTTTCTGGCCGATCATTTCTAGGATCAAATTGCGATTCTCCTATATGTAAGTGTCATATTTACAGCATCTTAGAAAAGGTCATGTACATATTAAGAATATTTATATAATGTAATCTGCTGACAGTAAATTGATTACATATCATGTGTCGGTATCAAGTGAACAGATAATTCATGGATTCAACTACTATACGTCAAAAATTTCTTGACTATTTTGCCGAAAGGCAACATAAAATCGTTCCATCGGCGCCCATCGTCAATAAGAATGATCCCACACTCATGTTTGTCAATGCTGGGATGAACCCATGGAAGGACTACTTCCTCGGGAATCTGCAGTCGGAGCATCCTAGGATAGCTGATACGCAGACTTGTCTACGTGTAAGCGGTAAGCACAATGACCTCGATGAGGTAGGGCGTGATGGTTACCATCATACCATGTTTGAGATGCTGGGCAACTGGTCGTTTGGCGATTACTTTAAGGAAGAGGCGATCGAGTGGGCCTGGGGATTCCTCACGGACGTACTCGGGATTGATAAGGAGCGGTTATACGTATCGGTATTTGGCGGAGACCAATCAGACGATCTACCAGAAGACACAGAGGCGGCTACGTACTGGAGCAAGTGGATCAGTGAAGATCGCATACTCCGATGTGATAAGCGCGACAACTTCTGGGAGATGGGTGACGTAGGGCCCTGTGGTCCCTGCAGTGAAATCCATGTGGATATGCGCGACGATGCGGCGCGGGCTCAAGTGGATGGTCGTACACTGGTCAATGAGGATCACCCGCAAGTGATAGAGATCTGGAATCTGGTATTTATCCAATACACCAGACAGTCCGATGGCTCGCTGAAGGCCCTTCCGGCTCAGCATGTGGATACGGGTATGGGATTTGAGCGATTGGCGATGGTGATGCAGTCGTGTGCGTCGAGCTATGATACGGATGTATTTTCCCCGTATATCGCTAAGCTAGAGAAACTCTCTGGCATCAAGTATACGGCATCTTATGAGGAAAGTGCTACGACAGATCTGGCGATGCGTGTGGTGGCAGATCATGTACGTGCTGTGGCATTTGCCATAGCAGATGGCCAGATGCCGAGTAACACAGGTGCGGGCTATGTCATCCGCAGGATCCTTAGACGAGCGGTGCGCTATTACTACTCTTTCCTATCACTTGATCAGCCCATCATGCATGAGCTGGTGCCGGTGATGATCGAGTACTATGGTGACACCTTTCCGAGTCTTAAGGGGCAGGGGACTTTCGTCCAAAATGTAGTCTTAGAAGAGGAGAAGTCCTTCTTGCAGACCCTTGTCAGCGGTCTAGGAAGACTGGAGCAGCAGCTAGAAGGTGTGAAAGAATTGTCTGGTGAAATGGCCTTTGAGCTCTATGACACTTATGGTTTTCCTTTTGATCTCACTACGCTAATCGCTGCAGAAAAGTCCATCACTGTAGATGAAGCGGGTTTCCATAAAGCCCTCCAAGAACAGAAAGACCGAAGCCGAGCCGATAGCACACGGTCAGTAGGTGACTGGACCATCGCTACGAGCGATGGCTCCACAGAGATGCTTGCCTATGATCATACCGAGCTCACAGATGTGCAGATCAGGAAGCACCGCGTCGTAGATCAGAAAGGTAAGACTCAGGTACAACTTGTACTAGATAGGACGCCTTTCTATCCGCGTGGCGGAGGGCAAGTAGGTGATACTGGTATGCTCACCGTAGGTACGGATCAGATCCAGATCCTTGATACGATTAAAGAGAATGAACTCATCCTCCATGTCGCTGATCGCTTACCAGCAGATGTCAGCTCCACGGCCGAGGCTACCGTAGACGCTGACAGACGCACAAGGATCACACGCAATCATACAGCCACACACTTGCTCCATGCCGCTCTGCGCGATGTGCTAGGCACGCACGTGCAGCAGCGCGGATCGCTCGTAAGTCCTGATTATCTACGCTTTGATTTCAGTCACTTTCAGAAGATGACGGACGAGGAAATCAAGCGCGTACAAGACATGGTCAATGATCGCATACGAGAGGATATCCATCTAGAAGAAGATCGCTCCATCCCGATTGCAGAAGCTGAGGACAAAGGCGCCATGATGCTATTTGGTGAGAAGTACGGAGAGACTGTTCGTATGATCACATTTGGATCAGATTACAGTAGAGAACTGTGTGGCGGTTGCCACGTCCCGAGCACGGGACAGGTGGGATGGTTTGTCCTGACGGGCGAGTCCGCTATCGCAGCGGGTGTGCGTAGAATAGAAGCCGTCACGGGCGAGCGTGCTCAGCAGTACGTAGCCAGTCGCTTCTCTGAGCTTGAAGACATCCAGTCAGCCTTGGGTAATAGTCAAGACTCCCTCGCGGCTTTGGAGCAACTACAGGAGCGTGTGCGATCACTAGAGAAAAAAGTAGAGAGTTTTTCTGCCACGCAAGCGGCCGATATCAAGCAGGATCTCATCAGCGCACGCGAGACCATCGCTGGCGTACCAGCCATCATACAAGAGATAGAGATGCAAGACGGTAAGGCAGCTAAGACACTCGTCTTTGAGCTGCTACGTCAGCATCCTGAGACCTTCGTCGCTCTGGGCGTAAAGACGGGCGATAAGGCCCAGCTGCTACTAGGCCGTGACAAGGACAACAAAGACCTAGAGCACCTAGACGCATCAGCCCTCATCAAGTTAGCTGCCCGAGAAATCCAAGGCGGTGGTGGCGGGCAGAAATTTTTCGCTACAGCTGGTGGCAGTAATGCTGCTGGGATAGGTAAAGCGCTCGAGGTGGTGAGGAAGTATGTGGGAGGAGAGTAGTAGTGGGCTAAGATGTCTAGACTATCGTGGATCATGAACAGCGAGATTTATAGAGTGCGTATGTGAAAAAGCAGAGGTGTTAAGAAAATTGATGCCAGCCAGATGACTTTGTGCGATGTAGTGATTGAAATTCTTCTTGAGCTTGGAAGCTCGGGACAAAAGGTCTTTTACTGGCCGCGCTAGCGATAGGTATGATTATAAAAGCAAGTGTGCAGTGAGTCCTTAGAGCATTTTTTTTGGCCAATTTAGTGCATTAGGATTTTAGGTAAATGTTTTTCAGTGATGTAACCCATTTCGTGCATTAGGATTTTAGGTAGATGTTTTTTGCAGCTATCTAACTAACAATCAGGACTATAGGCGATATATCACCAGTATCGTTGGCGTAAGTATTTGTTACGGGTGGATCTCGCCCATTTGTCAGGGAGTAAGTGGTGTGATATGACCACTGTGCTTTGCTTCTACTGCGAGCCACATCTGCTTCAAGATCAGGCACTTATCCTCCTCGCCATAGCACACTATGTCTCATCAGAGAAGCACCTCATCTTATAGCACCTGCGGCTCTCGCTACGAAGCCTAATGCACGACTTGGGTGTAACTGACGCTCAATCAGGATTGTTTCTTCTGATGTTTGGGTAAGCAGATCATGCGATTCGTGCAAGTGAGCATGGGACGCTATCTTCACGTGACAACCTTCTTATTTTTTAAGCAAGACGCAACTATGAAATCATTCATTGGCCTTTTTTTGGTTTTAGTACTATCCATCTTGTCCTGTCAGCAAGAGAAGACAACATTCGAAGAGTATGATTTCAAATTAGAGGGCTATGATTGGGACGGAGATCCTTATAAGTTCTCATCTTACATACAAGATTCGATAATAGAGATTAGCGGTGCACAGAAAGCAGCGTGGGAGTATTCTTACATCGGGGACATCGAGAATATGCACAAGTCATGGGATAGAGACTATCAGAATACTAGAGAAGTGTCACAGCAGGTCAGAGATACCATGGCTCTGCTCAGTATAGTAAATGCTCAAGAGTACATACTTGAGCGAGCTAAGGACTACCAAGTGGTCATCATAAACGAGGCCCATCATATGCCTCAGCACAGGGTCTTCACTACGAGACTACTAGAAGACTTGAAGGCACAAGGGTTCAAGCATCTTGGTCTTGAAACATTTTTTGCTAGTGAAACAAACGATTCAACTTTACAGGCAAATGGATATCCTATTCTGACTACGGGGTATTACAGCAAGGAACCGCAATTCGGAAATTTGATACGAGAGGCTCTTCATAGCGATTATAAGGTATTCGGGTATGAAAGTCAAGGACATGCCAACGGTAAGGAAAGGGAGATAAATCAAGCGAGAAATATACAAGAGTATCTGTCGAAATACCCTGATGAGAAACTGATCATCCACTGTGGATTTGATCATGGGTATGAAGGCGATATGAGCAATAGTTGGGAAAAGGCTATGGCAGGTAGATTAACTGAATTTACAGGGATCGATCCTTTGACTATCACACAGACCGTTTTTTCAGAGCGAAGTAGCTTGGATCTCGAGAGCCCTTACTATCAGCTTGTCGATGTGCCTGAAGCGAGTGTTTTTTTAGACGAAGAAGGCAAGTCATTTGGTGATTATAGAAGTGGCTCATGGTTTGACATCGCTGTTTTTCATCCAAGAAGTGGAGGATTTGATCGCCCAAAGTGGATGGTCTACGGTGAGAGAAAGGAGCTCGCATACTCGTTTATGGATGCAGATATTAACTGCCCCTGTCTGGTATTTGCCTACAAGGAAGGAGAAGAGATTGGTACTGCGGTACCCTACGATATACAAGAAACTAGTGACAAGACGCTCACCTTCGTGCTAGATGAGTCAAATTTTGAGATTGTCATCTTAAATGAAGAAGGCAGAGCTCTAAAGTCGCGACTTGTGAATAGGAAGTAAGTATAACCCATTTCGTGCATTAGGATTTTTGGTAGATATTTTTCAGCGATGTAACTGACGATCAATCAGGACTATAGGCGATATATCACGAGTATCGTTGGCGTAAGTATTTGCTTCGGGTGGATCTCGCCCATTTGTCATGAAGTGAGTGGAGTGATATGACCATTGTGCTTTGCTTCTACTGCGAGCCACATCTGCTTCAAGATGAGGCACCTACCAGAGGTAGGCTAGCTTATCCAGCTCGACTTACAAATTGAAGACGAGCCTCCAGAGCCGTTCATCGAGCGACAGCCGAGATGCACATAGCTCGCTATGCCTCGTCAGAGAAGCACCTCATCTTATCGCACCTGTGACTCTCGCTACGAAGCCTAATGCACGAATTGGGTCTAATAGTTTGGCCTTATTTATTTGGTGATTTATACGATCTGATGTGAGAGCATCAACGTGGCAAGACAAGATTGACTCCGAAATCTCCTCTCGTTATCTGAACTTATAGCGACTGTTAATCATGTAAAACATAGTCAAGAAGACCACTACGTGTATGAGAGATAAAAAACTGGTATTAAAGATATTCGAGAACGTCCACTTTAGCGATGATGAGCTGCAGAGAGTTTTAGAGCCTTTTGAGCAAGTAGTATTCAAGAAGAACGACGTTATCTTTAAAAAGTCTAGAATACTCAATTACTACTACTTCCTACAGGAAGGCTTCATACGTTCTTTTACGCACGACTTTGGGGGTAATGAGGTTACCACGAAGTTTTATTCTTCCGAGGAAATCGTCATAGATTGGACATCTTTTCTACTCCGTAATCCAACGCAAGAGAATTTCCAAGCGATATCAGATTCATTGTGCTGGAGATTATCCTATTCAGACTTTCAACGGCTCTTTCACTCCATCGAGAAATTCAGAGAGTCGGGCAGGAGTCGCTTCGCTAGAAGCTATCTTGAGCTAGCAGAGAGTAGACTTTCGATAATCACTACATCAGCTAAGGAGCGATATCTAGCTCTTCTAGACGATAAGCCTGATGTGATCCAGCGAGCATCGCTAAAGCATATTGCGAGTTACTTAGGAGTGACAGACACGTCGCTAAGCAGAATAACGAAGGAAATCTCGCGATAGGTCGGTTCTTGCCATATGTCAAGTTTTCTAGCTTGATATGTCCTGTATGTTTGATCTATCAATTGTAACCAACTGCAGCCGAGTGCTGTAGTGCAAAGCGAATAGAATGAACAAGCTCATTATACTGACATGTGCGGTAGTCCTGCTCAGCTTCAAAATTGTCTGCGCACAAGTATCTTCCGAAGATTCACCCCTGCAAAAAGTGAATAACGACAGGATCCAAGTACTCAATTTCGCAACCTTCCACATGCGATCGACTACGGATGCTATGAGTGTTGACTTTGATGAGAAAGACGCAAAGAATCAAGAAGATGCTAGAGATGTAGCAGCCATGATTGCCAAATTTGAGCCGACCATTATCTGTGTGGAGATAGAACCTGATCAAGAAGATGATCTCAATACCCAGTATCTTGCATACGTCGAGACCCCTTCTCAAGGAGATTCTTATAATGGCGAAGTTCGACTAGTCGCCTTTGAGGTTGGTCGCCTCGCTGACGTACCCAAGATATACGCAATTGACCACAAGATGGATTATAATTATGCCATTGGCGGTCAATTCAAGAATTCATTGGATTCCTCAACTATTCAGGACTTTTACAGTAACCCATTTAAGTACTACCCAATTCGTGCATTAGGCTTCGATGGATAGTGACTAGCTGCAATGGCGTCAGGTGCTTCACCGACGAGTCATAGCGTGCTATGGCGAGGAGGTGAAATGCCTGAGGCTGAAGCTGATAGACGCTAGGCGCGAAGTCAGCTGACGAGAGCTGATTTCCCGGATAGAGCCCTTGTTTTAACTGCAGTTTGTCCGTAACAAAAACTTACAAACGTGAAATATTCTAAATCATCATAAGTCTCTGTAACTATGGATGTTATGTAATAAAAGAAGTGACGTAAATCCTAATGTACGAAATGGGTACTATCCAAGTCTGGCGGTCAATCAGGATGATCTCTCGCTTCTTGAGAAGCTAAAGCTTGGAAATACAGAAGAGTGTCTTGATTTTCTTATCAACGTAAATGCCGACCTGCTCACCTACGTAGGGACAGAGCATGGATACGAAGGAGCTGATGAAGCAGCCAAGTACTATCACAGAAATCTAAGAATATTCTCCAACCTCAACAGGATGCCAGTGACAAAAGAAGATCGAATATTTATACTCTATGGCGGAAGTCACACGGCATTTTTGCACGAGTTTATAAAACGAAGTCCAAAGTATGATCTGGTTTCACCTCTTGATTACTTGAAGTGATTTGTTCCATTCTGTAAGGCGCCTTTCGGCAAAAGATCAAAAGCCTCACTGCTATCAGATCAACGTGAGTAGTACTTGACCCACTTACCCGGTCTAGCGTAGTAGCACTAACTCCACTATATTTATTTAAACCTAGTAAGCAATTTACTATTATGATTGATCATTTACCAGCGTGGATAGAAGTCTTGTTTATACTCATCACTCTTGTCACCATCGGCCTATTTTATTTAGCTAATGGAAAGCCGCGGGCTGTAGTGCTACTGCTCTTGCTGTGGAGTGTAATACACTCGCTAGGAGCTGCTTTTGGATTCTATCAAGTGACGGATACCATTCCGCCAAGATTTGGGCTTATATTAATTCCTGCTATCGTTATTTCAATTATTGGCTTGTCGTCTAGGTCAATGTCATGGATATCTGAGCGCAGAAACTCTACTATAAGTACGCTCTTGCATATGGTAAGGTTGCCAGTTGAGATCGTGCTCTTTTCTTTGTTTGTGCATGACATGGTACCACAGCTCATGACTTTTGAAGGCAGGAATTTTGACATTATCATAGGTATATCAGCTCCGATAGTAGCTTGGCTACTATGGAGACATAAGCTCAGTGAACGCGCCTTGCTAGTGTGGAATACTGTAGGATTAGTCTTGGTACTATTTATATTTATCAATGGGATGCTCTCTGCCGAATTACCCTTTCAGTGTTTTGCTTTTGATCAGCCAAATCGTGCTATTCTTTACTTTCCATTCATCCTACTGCCAGCCACGATCGTGCCCATTGTCATCTGGACACATCTCTCTGACATGATCCTTCTGGTGAGATCAATAAGAAGTATGGCGCAGCTGCCATCCTGAGATATTGGTCAATAAAATGGCCTCACCCAGGGAAGAGGTGAGGCCGAGGATCCAATAGGCGCGCCTAGCGGCGCTGCATCAGGGGTTACGTGCAAAGGATCACACTGCGCACAGATTTCTCTGTACGGCTGCTTCTTTAGTTTCTTCACAGTACGTTGGCAGTACTGCCATTCAACCATACATGTCAGCTATTTGCGATCTGTGACCAGTGAGACCTACTTTTTTTATTTTTTTCTTCTAGAGAGGCGCCATTAGTGCTGCTAGCGCACTCATACGATCTCTCAGCACTACTAGATGGACTCTCAACTTTTCTACCTTCTACGCCACGCGCAAGCTCTTCATCTCGGCGGTGTAGAGGCTCGGTAATTCTCTATGATGCATACGCTCATGCACGCGAGCTGTAGCAAGTACATCCATCTCGCAATACGCTACGATGCTGTCGAGATCATCATCGATATAGTAAGTGTGTCCGACTTGAGATCCATCGATTGATTCTTTTGGGCTCTCAAGCCCTAATACAGTACAGAGGCAGTCCAAAGAAATGTAGGACTTATAATCACCAAATTTCCATAGCTCAAGCGTATCTACGAAGTGCTTAATTTCCCATGGTTTCTTACCGCGCACGTCCATCACTTCTGGAATTGAAATCCCATGTGCTGACATACGTCTGCACAAGTAGGGTAAGTCAAATTCTCTGATATTGTGTCCGCAAATTCTTGTATTGCCCTTGCAGAAGTGTCGCGACATCATGCTGGCAAAGGACTCTAAAAGTTGAGACTCGTCATGCCCATAGTAAGACTTTACGCGAAGTAAAGGTACATTATAGTCAGTAGTTATGCGACCAATTGATATGCAGATCACTTTACCGTATTCTGCGTAAATAGCGGCTTTGTCGGTGTACAATTGCTCTACATCCAGCGAGACTTCGCTGCTACCACCCTGATGATAGCGATGTAACTGCTGTGCTTTCTTGGTCCACAGCATTTGCCATTTCTCACTGAGATCACCAAAGTGAGGCTGTTGGGACACAGTTTCTATGTCTATAAATAGCAAATTCTGGTGATTCTCGGCATTTCGCATAACATCGTCGTCTTAGTGTAGTTCCTTTACACACATATCAAAATCTCAATCATTGTGACCGCAAACAAGAAAAATAATAGCATCGCCATCTGGATATTCGTCACGCTTGCCCTTCTAGGGACGGCAGGATACCTCTTTTACGCTAAGTATGAAAAGGAAAAGGTCATCCTAGAACAAAAGCAGCTGCTCGCCGATCAAGAAAAGCTCACTTATGAACTTAATAATAAGGTAGACGCCATGGTCGATGAGCTCGATGAGTCCATAGACCAGAACTCGCAACTGTCCGAGATCGTAGATGCTCAGAAGCTAGAGATCGCTCAGCAAAAAAAGCGCATCTCTGGGATGATCCGCTCACAGAAAGATCTGACAGCTGCTCAAGGCGAAATCGATAATCTTCAGAGTCTCATGTCAGGCTATCGTCGTCAAATTGAAGACATGAAACTAGAAATTGCCTCCTTGACACAATCTAATACTGCACTTGCGGATAGCAATGTACAGTTGACTACCCGAGTCTTTGAGATTCAAGAGGAAAATGATGAGTTACTTACGGTCAAGGGCGACCTAGAGATGCAGACTGACCTGCTCAGTCGCTCCAACGAGCAACTCAATTCTCGTGTCAACAAAGCATCTGCCATCAACCTGACATTCACAGATGTAGATGGCATCCGAATCAAGGCGAATGGTTCTCCAGCTAAAACACGCAGCAGTAAGAAAGCAACAGGCATGCAGCTATGTATTGCTCTTAAAGACAATGCACTCGTAAGTGAAGCACAGGAGACACTGTATCTCAGGGTCTCATCGCCTGCCGGGGAGACGATCACCACGAGTGATAAGGTCATGCCTGTATTTAATAAGACAGATGTACGTACGGATATGCTATATAGCGCGTCGTACACTGTGGACTATGCGGGAGAAGATACAGAGTGTATCCTCTGGGAGCCAGGTCTGCCACTGAGTCCAGGGAATTATGACATAGAAATATATAATAAAGGCCACTTGATGGCGAGCACTACGTACGAATTTCGATAGGGAAATTATCACTCCATCATAGAACTTTCTTGGCGCTTATTTATCTACATAGGTAGAAGCTATAAGCATGAGTAAGGAAGAAATTGTAAATCCTATAGACCCAGACAAGATTGTTGACAATCCTGGTCTAGTGGAGTTTGGCCATCATGTCGGAAGCGCTGCTATTGTGCCCGCTGATAAGTCTAAGCTACTGGGGAGATCTATGTCCAGTATGCAGGAGCAGACGGATATGCAGCTCGGTCAGCTCAAGCGACAGATGGAAGCCCTTATAGAAGAGGCGAAGCAGATCCATGCTCGTAAGGAAATTTCTGAGCGTATCTATGGGATCAAGTTGGGTTTTAAACCAGTCATCAGTAAGCTGTATTACCTTTATCAGCGAGAGGATCTGAGTCATATGTTATCGCTCATCGCACCGAGCGAGTGGGGTAGATCCTCGCAGCCTTCCTTCATAGCTTGTGTAAAACTGTTGAGTGATTATACGTGGGACATTCTGGAAAAGAACGAAGACCTCTTCAGTGAGTTTATGGCTTAGACTTACGAGTCTCCTTGTCGTCATCTCAGTGCCGCTCGCGGCACAGGATTTCCAGAAAACTGTCTTGGTAGACCTACAAGATTATCCTGAGCTCTCTATCCGATCTATTGTATCGGATCCAGATGGTAATTTATTTGCTTACGATCATCGTAGTATTTACATAGTATCAGATGGTGAACTGACGCCCTTTGTGCAGTTTACGCAGGGTTTCATTGGTAGCATTTGCGCGACAGCGCGCTCGCTCATCATCTCTAGCGACGCAGCCACCTTCCTGTACGATCGAGAACAGAAGAAATGGGAAGAAATCTTAGGCATGCGAGCGATTCAAGGCTGTGCTTACGATCGGGATCACAGCTATTTCACCGCCGCAGACGGACTATATAGTTCGCCTCGATATAGTAGGGAGATACCACGTAGAAGGACAACTGCATTTGCCGATCACAAGCTCTGTGAGTGGCGAGGAAGAGCGTACCTTGCGGGATCCCAAGGCCTTCATGAGATTATAGCGCCTGACGATATCATACCTCTGCGTGCTGATCCTGTAGATCAGTTGATTCCATCACGTCGAGGGCTATTGCTGTATCATGATAGAACCTTGAGCCTGTGGAATGGCACTTCTACGCATACCTTGACGGACGATCTAGACCTGATAGACATGGTGGTAATCGATGATTATCTCCTAGCCACTACAGCGGATACGAGGTATCTACTAGACCTGTCAGCTAGGGAGGTCAAGCTTCGAACCACGGCTGATCTCGATGTGCCTACTGGAAATATCGAGGTCGTATATCATCACGATCTCACGGCGACCGCAGGTAGTGATATCTCTGTATGGAAAGCAGCCAAAGAACCACTGAGTGGACTTCAATCTGGTGATTCACTTCTGTACCTTGCAGACCGATATGTACTGTACCGCCGGAGTGGTGGCGCAGCCTATCTCCTCGACATGCCAGGGATGGATCGCTTAGTTGAGGTGCCAGATGATCTGACAGCCATCGCTGGCAGTGAAGTGGACCTATACGTCGCATCTCGGGATCTCGGCATCTTACACCTACATAGCGATGAGTCGAGGCGATTCTCTCCGCCATCGAAAGGGCGAATACATGCCCTGTCCCACACGGATGCAGGACTTCTCATATCTACAGATAGCGCGGTCTCATTACTGGACTGGCGGGACACCATATCGCCCCAGTTTAAGGCGATAAACATCCATCATGTAGAACAGCGACAAGGTAACTTGTACGATCGCACAGGTGATACCCTGAGGATCATCACGGGTCATGGTCTACTCACTCTAGGCACTGATATCTCCCGTCTCTACTGTGAGTGTGAGGATGAGCTGTATCATGTGCGAGGTGAGCAACTAGTATCAGAGAGTACATCGATTAATTTGCCTACTACACCAGGATCGATTGTCAACATCTTATGCAGCCGCGAGGGAGTGCTCCTTCATGGTGTTGATTCCTTGTGGCATATGTCAGATGGAGCGTTCACTTCTTTGATGAGCTTATCGACTGAGACAGAGTTGTATGCCTTGCCCCAATCCTCTGACTTGCTCATGCGAAATGGGAGGTACGTGCGACGTATACACATACCTTCATTACTACTAGACAGACGACCTCGGTTGACGCTTTCTTCTGGCGATGCTGAGATTCAGCGTGTATCTTACTCTGACTATTCAGTGCAGTGTGCCGAGTACTGTAAGATCATTGTGCAACCGAGTGCATTCTATACAGATGGTCGCCATCAATTGAGACATCGAGTTAAGGGAGGCGCATGGAACAGCTGGACCTATGGAGATCAGATCGCTCTCACAGCAGCAGAATTAACAGCCGGTGTCGATATACAGTTAAAAACTAGTGATGGTAATACGAGCAGTATCGTATCACTCCGCCCTATGTCGTCTGAGGCTGATGAGCTTATCAGTTTCAGTATGCTACTGATGATGGCAGGTGGACTACTCGCATTGCTAGTGATCGCTATAGTGATCCTTCGCAGACGTGCCCAGCGTGTTGAAGACGATGCACAGTCGCGTCGTCGCAGCATTCAGCGACAGCGCATCGCAGAGCTTGAGCAAAAATCATTACAGCTCCAGATGAATCCTCACTTTATCTTTAATTCTCTGCAGAGCATCAGAAAGCAAGTTGCACTAGGTGATCCTGCTAGATCTGATCAGTTGATCACAGCCAGTGGCAAGCTCATGCGCAGCACTCTTGATCACTCGCGAGCCGAGAAAATATCTCTAGAGGCAGAGCTGGAGTACCTGCAGTCCTACCTCGATCTTGAGAAAGACCTGCGATCCGGATTTACGTATAAGATAACTGGGGATGAGATACTCTCAGAGTCCGCTTTGGTCATGATTCCTCCCTTGATACTACAGCCTTTTGTAGAGAATAGTATCGTGCATGGCTTGTCGAGTATACGTGTAGATGGTCTGTTGCAGATACACTTTGCTGATCGTGAGAAGCATATCCTCGTCAGCATAACGGACAACGGACAGGGGCGCACTGCAGCTGGCGCTGATAAGTCCAGCGAGCACATCTCACACGCTATGAATATCATCTCCGAGCGATTATCAGGACTTACAGAGTCTCCCGTACGGTATGAAGACCTCTATGATGGGCAGGGTAAAGCCGCAGGGACACGCGTATGGGTCAAGCTTCCTATCTTGGAGCCATGATAAAGACGCTCATCGTAGAAGACACACCTGTACATCTGGAGCAACTCACACTCGCTCTCGAGCGACAGAATCGCAGATATAGTATCTGTGCTACTGCGTCTGCTGTAGAGAGCGCTGTAGAGTTGATCACAAAGCATAAGCCTGAGTTACTATTCCTAGACGTGGAGATCATCGGTGGTACAGCATTTGATGTGTTGCGCGGGTTGGATGAGGTGCCGCCACATATCATCTTTGTGACCGCCAGAGAGGAGTTTGCTTTAGAAGCATTCAGGTGGGCTGCCCTGGACTACTTGCTTAAGCCAGTAGACGTGGAAGTGTTGACTGATACTCTCGATCGTCTTCCGCAGCAGCAAGCCGTCGGCTCATCGCAGCTCGAGCTTTTGCAGAGCTTGCTCGATAAGAAGCCACCTGAGCGCATTGCCCTTCACACCCAGGAGGAGATAATCCTTGTCTCCGTGAGTGATATCATGAGATGCGAAGCGGACGGGAACTACTGTAAGATTCATATCAGAGGAGCTAAACCAGTCCTTATCGCCAAGCCACTCAAAGAGTATGATTTATTGCTAGCCAAGCATGGTTTTCTGCGCGTGCACCAGTCGCATCTGGTCCAGCAACAGTACGTGAGCTCATTTGTCAAGACAGACGGTGGCTATCTGGTCATGGATGATGGAGCTAAGATTCCTGTCTCTACTAGGAGACGGGCTATGGTGGTGGAGTCACTTACGAGGTAATATGGTCAGAGCCTTGTCAGGCAAATGCCAGTCTCCTGTAGACCTAGCACGACGGGATGTGTGGGGAAAGCTGGAGCATACTTTGAGCCTTGTCAGGCAAATGCTAGTCATGCGTAGCTATGTCAAAGGAAGATGGTGGCCTACTACAACCAAGCCCTTAGAAGCTTTCGATGCATCTGATTCCGTCCGCTGCCTCGGAATGAACTATGGATGCGTCAAGAGCTGAGCTCAGTGCAGTAGACCACCATCTATTGATCGTGATGATCTGGGGGTTTATAATTATGAGCGCGATGGCTCTATTTCATTTGTCGCGCACGGACTTACGATCTTGAGAATCACTGTGCTGTCTGAAGCCTGCAGGATGCGGATGCGATCTGTTCCTTTGGACTGCATGCGTACTACGTGTCCTTGCTCATTCTCAACATACACGAGGTCTTCTAGGAGATCTTTCTTTTCAGGGCAGTAGTCGAGCAGATTGATCAGGATGTGATAGACTTCTGCGATGCGTACATTCTCTAGACTGACTTGTACCACTGTCTGATCAGGAGAGCGAGTGTAGCTCAGTTCATGCTCTCCAGGAAAACTGCGCTGGATACCTACGTAGCCGCTATCTACAGACGTCTCTATAGACCCAGAGAAATCAGTTCCTAAGTACCCGTCCTGGGTCATGTCTGATAGGTATGACTCGAGTAAGATGGGCAGGTCTTCACAGTTAACTACGTCATAACCAAAGAAGGGCATCGGCATAGTACTCAAGAATCCATCAAAGGCATAACCCATCACATCACCATACTGAACATAGATCCAGTGACCATCTAGCCACTCTACTCGATCATATCGAGCCCAGTGAACTGTATCGTTGATGATGCTTACCGTCTCGCCATAGTCCATGATGGCAAGTACCCGCGCACCAAAATCTGGAGTACTTCTCAGTTTGAGGCCACTCGTGGCTACGACGAACAGTTCTTGATTTTGCTCGTAATCGAGTACAGTAATAGGCTCGGTGCTAGGCTCGGTGCTAGGGTTCTCAGTAGACGCATGGCTGATGCTGAGGGCGAGCGTGGAAAGAAGGAGGATGAAGATTGACTTTTTCATGATGACTAGAATTTAGAATGTGAAATAGGATAGTGTTTCTGATTACACTTGCAAGATGCGCTCACAAGCCGCTAGATCCTAGGCTAACTGACTATCCGTGGTCATTGAGTGAGTATGCGTGAGGCATAGAAGCTCATATCATGACTGTGGCATGACAATTGAGCTATCACTTCCCATGATGAGTGACCCGTGAGATCATACGTGTGTAACTTCGATTCTATCATATCATAAACTGTCTACCCCATTTATGCGATCAAGCATTCTACTCGGCGTTATCGCCCTCTTGCAGTCTTTTCCAGCCACGTACCAGACGGAGGCGGTTGATCAGCAGCATGACTGTTATATAACTGATCCATGGTTTCGTGACTGGATCGTACTAGAGGACAATTCTCTAGATTTACGCATCCATCAGCTGGAGCTAGGACATGAGTACACGCTGCACTGGAGCGTAGTGGATCCTGAGATCGAGTTCAGCTACAGCTGGTCTGATGTGGAGATGAGAGTGCTAGCGCACAATCGGCGCACACTGCAGTTTGTGCCTACTAGTAGCACTGTACATCTACAGTTTGATTATGATGATACATCATCTGAGATTGATGAGCTCGGTATCTCTCTGAGTGATCAGACGTATATACCTAAGCGTAAGAAAAAAGGTGATGGGCCTCTTCGCTTAGTTCCGGGCGATATCACCACGGGTATTCCAATAGAAGAGTTGATTACCGAGACTTTTATCAATGCATCATGCTTTGATATCCAAAATATTATTTTTAACGGTGACGCTGCACGTGGATTAGCTCGATTCGAGAATGCCGCAGACCTTTTTGGTTTTGATGAAGGTTTCATGATGAGCACATTTGACGCGCCCGCTGTTGCTGGTGCTAACTTCTCTACCAATGATACTGGTGGTCCAGCCGACGATATCGCTGGAGGATCAGATTCTGACCTGAGCCTCATCAGTGGCAACGTGATCTTGGATGCTCAAGTGGTGACCTTCACGTTCACGCCGACGGTCGATCAGATCTCCTTTAATTATGTCTTTGGATCTGAAGAGTACTGTGATTATGTAGGAGCGGTTAATGATGCTTTTGGTTTTTTTATCAGCGGTCCAGGCTTTGCTGGGCCTTATGAGAACGGCGCAGAGAACATTGCCCTCATACCGGGCACGACCGATCCTGTGACGATCAATTCTGTCAACTGGACCAGCAATCCTGAATTTTATATAAGCAATGTACCAGTGACCCAAGTACAGATACCTGGGACGCTAGGTTGCACGCAGGAAGAGCAGGATGCTCCGCCAGCAGCGCCAGGAGATATTATACTTGATGGATATACAACTACTCTGCGAGCTGTAGCGGATGTGGTCCCTTGTGAAGAATATACCATCAAGCTCGCCATCGGTGATGCTTTTGACTTTCAGTTTGGTTCTGCAGTATTTCTAGAAGCTAATAGCTTCTTTATTGGTGATAATATCGACTTTGAGGTTGTCACTAATAGTGAGGATGGTATGACGGTCCTAGAGAACTGTAGCGATGATGAAGCGTGCATCATCTTTACTCGTGAGACAGAAGGCGCTGAGAATGAAGTGAAGATACCGATCGATGTAGAGCCAAGTTCGCAAGCCACAGAAGGCGCAGACTTTGCCATGCTACCAGATACGATCATATTCCCTCCAGGTGAGACAGAGATAGAGTTTTGCCTTACAGTACTTAGTGATGATATTCTTGAAGATATAGAAACCGCCATCCTCAGGATCAGTAATGTCTGTCCCTGTGAGGATCCACTTGTCATGATTGATATACGAGATCTTCCTCCGCTGACAGCGGAGATTGTAGGAGACTCCACTGTATGTGAGGGTGATGACCTGGATATGGAAGTTGTCATCACAGATGGCTCTGGAGATTACATGTATAATTGGAGTACGGGTGATACTGATCCCATGATTACCGTCAATCCCACTAGTGATATCACCTATATGGTCACGATTACAGATCGCTGTGATCAGAGCCTTATACTAGACCGAGATGTAGAGATAGTCACAGCCCCCTCAGCAACTCTCGTAGGTGAGGTAATTCTTTGTGAGAGTGATACGGATTGCGATTCTCTCCAGGTAGAATTTACCGGAAACGGTCCGTGGGAAATCACCTATAATCGAGATGGAGTCCAGACTACGGTTACGGATATCACTGAAAGCCCCTACCATGTATTTGTGTGTGTACCAGGAGTATATACGCTTACGGACGTATCTGATAGAGGATGTCCAGGCGATGCGATGGGAGAGATCACTGTGGAGAGGTTAGACGTGTCCGTACAGTTGGATTCGCTTACTGTGGCTTGCTTCGGCGACTCTACGGGCGCCATTGACCTCACAGTAATTGAGGGTGTAGCGCCCTTTACCTATCTCTGGGAACCTGGTGGAGAAACTACAGAAGATCTTGCTGGCCTGGCGGTAGGGACCTACAGCGTCACCGTGACAGATGCTAATGGATGCTCTACGAGTGAAGTAGTTAATGTAGAACAAGAAGCTCCTATCACACTCACACTAGATGGTTTCACACCTGTGGGATGTGAAGGACCTAATAGTGGGTCTATAGAAATCACAATCTCAGGCGGGGTCGAGCCATACTCCTATGACTGGAGTGATCCTGCGCCAGACGTGGAAGATCCTTCGGGTATACCGGCTGCCATCTATTCATTGACCGTTACTGATGCCAATGGCTGTCAACAGATATTTGCAGACTTAGAATTGCCTGCTGATCCAGATGTGCCCATGGCGGAAGCTGGGTCAGATACTACGCTCACTTGTGATCGATTGGTGATCGATATTGTAGGTTCGGGCTCCGCACCTGACGGTCCTCCAGTGGTCTTATGGACCACCGCTGATGGCAATATCATTTCTGATCCATCTGTATTCACGATCACGATTGATCAGGCAGGCGTTTACTATTTAGAGGTGGGTACCTCCGATGGTGCATGTTCAGATATTGATTCTGTTATTGTCACTCTTGATCAAGATTCACCGAGCCTCGATATAATTGATGATAGCCCTGTGATCACGTGCAATCTTGCTGAACTAAGCCTGATGGCTGACGCCGACTCCAGTCTTCTCTTTGAGTGGACCACGGCGGATGGAAATATCACTGGTCCTAGCGACGAGCAGTCAGCCGTGGTGACCCTGGCGGGCACCTACATTGTTACCGCTATTGATGCCGCTACGGGATGTAGCTCTCGAGATAGTATCGCGGTCTCAGCTGATACGACGAGGCCCTCGTTGAGCACAGATGTTCCTGATCCTATTACATGTGCGCAGACCTCCGTGTGGATATATTCAAACTATGATGCATCTGAAGATCTAGTGATAAATTGGTCTACGATTGACGGCAATATATTGACATCGCCAACTGAAGATTCCATTCGCGTCGACAGCGCTGGTCTATACAGTGTCACTCTTACAGATACGACCACAGGATGTAGTGCTATCCGTACTATTGATGTGACAGATGACAGAGACTTCTTTGAAGTGCTGATAGCTGATCCTGAAGATCTCACTTGCGTGCGCACTGCTGTCATCTTAGACGGCTCTGCCTCAGCATACGATGCTGACTTAGAAGCCATCTGGCTAGATCAGGACGGTGATACGATACAGATTTCAGACAGTCTATTACTTACCGTCACAGAACCTGGAGACTATACACTCACTCTGAGACATATGACTACTGGCTGTGTGAGCAGTCGCACGGTCACAGTGCTGCTAGATGATGATTTACCTGGTGCCGAGGTGTCTTTCAGCGATACCCTCAGCTGCAGTCAACTCACATCTATAGTAAGGGCAGAGGTGACCGAGCTCACAGACTCTCTTGAATATAACTGGACCACTAGTGATGGCGGTATCAGTGGAGCGGCGGACGACTCACAAATTGTAGTGTCGAGCCCCGGCACTTATGTAGTCGTGGTTTCTAATACCCTCACAGGATGCGCATCCACAGACTCTGTAACCGTACTCGCAGACACTGATGTGCCTCAGTTTGACTTTGATCAATTGCCGAGTATAGGTTGCGATCCACTCACTACTGACATCAGTATCACCCTTACCACTGATGCTAGTAATCTGATATATGAGTGGTCTACTGTATCTGGTGTCATCACTACAGGTGGAGCTGGTACACAGATTACAGCAGGTGGGCTGGGCTGGTATGTCATTACTGTGACGGACGTCGACTTAGGCTGTGTAGCAATCGACAGTATAGAGGTGACAGATGCACGCGTATTTCCTGATATTGTGATTCCTGATACAGCCGTGATTGGATGTGCCGAGCCGCTGATAATACTCGATGCCACAGGCTCCAGCACGGCTGCTCAGTATGCCTTTGCATGGTCTACTGATGCCGATAACATCACTACAGATACTACCGGCTTACAGATACGCGTAGATGCGCCGGGACTCTATGTTTTTACCGCTACAGACACAGATAATGGATGCATGACCCGCGATACAACCACTGTGATCGCGGATACTTCAGCACCAGTAATTATAATCAGTTTGCGCGACACTCTCACCTGTGAGGTTGTCGAAGTGAGTATAGATGCAAGCGCTAGTACGGGCTTGGATCTGAGCTATATATGGACCACCGCAGATGGCGTGATAGAAGACGGTGCAAACAGTCCAGTCGTACAGGTGTCTGAGCCAGGTACATACAGCCTCACCATTACAGATTCTGTCAACGGATGTAGTACCACCAGCACAGCATCTGTCGCTGCGGATAGGCTGGCACCACTTGCTACAGGTAGATTGAGTGATACACTCTCATGCCTTACAGAGAGCATATTCCTTTCTGGAGTAGGAAGCGCTACTGGAACTCAGTTTACATATCTATGGACAGGTCCGCCTGGCGGAGTCGTAGACGGTGAGACATCACTAGAGCCAGAGATATCTGACATAGGTGAGTATACGCTCACCGTTACTGATACAGATAACGGCTGTACCTCCTCAGTCACGGTCACAGTAGTTGCGGATACAGAATCTCCTGTGGCGATCATCGCCGGTGACGGCATGGTGAATTGCGCTACTCCTATGACATTGCTCGATGGATCGAGCTCTACAATAGAGAGTGGATTTGACGTAGTCTGGTCCTTAAATGATGCACCAGTTGCTACTGATGTGTCTACATTGACCGTAGATGAAGCAGGCGTCTATATTCTCATGATCACTAATCTGGACAATGGATGTATTGATAGCGATACGATCACAGTAGCAGTGGACACAGTGGCGCCTCTACTCGTCTTGACTGGTATAGATACACTTACATGTGCTCAGTCTATGATCAGTGCTGATGCCACTAGCTCGATACTATCGGCTACGACTTCCATCACATGGACCTTGGGTGGGTCTACACTTGCCGAGGATACACAGGCCCTAGACATCACCGAGCCTGGATCATACTCTATAGTTGCTACTGATACAGTCAATGGATGCACGGATATGATTGAATTTATCGTCATCCAGGACTCCACTGATCCTATCGTTGACATAGGGATACCTGATGTCATTACGTGCGATCGATCTCAAGTAATACTGCGACCTACGGCGATTATGCCCCAGTGGAGCTATCGATGGACTACTGTAGACGGAAGCATTGTGTCAGGTGCTACTAGCCCAGACGTCACTGTGGATGGCCCGGGTAATTATATGATGATAGTCACCGATCTAGATAATGGTTGTACTACTGAAAGATCTGTCTTAGTCATTGCCGATATCGTCCAGCCACAGATAAGCATAGCAGAACCCGCAGTGCTGACCTGTGATCTGGAGCAAATCACACTAGATGCTACCGCGAGTGACGATGGTCCTGACTTTACCTATGTGTGGACCACCAT
>Ga0115029_1000617_pt1 | contig 33144 bp, 27 predicted proteins | sample SidtaG_3_FD_87297 | JGI IMG/M metagenome (GOLD analysis project Ga0115029, IMG submission 87297) | Marine algal microbial communities from Sidmouth, United Kingdom - Sidmouth_Asex1 metaG | ecosystem: Host-associated > Algae > Red algae > Unclassified | place: Sidmouth, United Kingdom | collected... | reverse complement strand
TCCGCCGCGCAGCTCGCGCTGGCGAACCTCGACGGCGCATCCGGCCGCGCGGTCGCCCGGATCGATCGCACCGCGCGCGACATGGGCGCACTGGTCGACGATCTGCTGCTGCTCGCGCGCGAGCGCTCGCCCGCCAACGAGCGTCCGGTGCCGGTGCCGGTGAACCTGTTGACGATCGAGCTGGCGCGTCAGCTGCAGGATCTCGAGCCCGATCGGCCCGTGCGCATCGCCGTGCGGCACCGGGCTGTGCTGGAGGTGCTCTCGACCGAGCCGATGCTCGCGATCGTGATCGGCAACCTGCTGCGCAACGCCTGGCGCTGCACGCGCGAAGGCGAGGTGCGCGTCACCGTGGATACGCGTTCGGTCACCGTCTGCGACGACGGACCCGGCCTGGACGAGGAGCAGCAACGGCGCATCTTCGATCCGTTCTACCGCATCGAGCACGGTGCGCCGGACGCGGCGCCGCCGGGCGCCTCGATCGGCGTGCCGTGCGGCGGACACGGGCTGGGGCTCGCGCTCGTGCGCCACGTGCTCGATGTCCACGGCTGGACGATCCGGGTGCACAGTGCGCCGGGGCGGGGTGCACGCTTTCGCGTCGACTTCAACGGCTCGGTGCCGGATCAGCTGTCTGCCGAACCGGTATCGTTGCCGGCCTCGTTCGCCCCGGGTGCCGCGAGCCGGTAGCCGATGCCCGCCACGGTGTGCAGCAGCGGTGCATCCGCGTCACCGTCCACCCATCCGCGCAGCTTGTAGACGAGGCTGCGCAGCGAGTCGCTCCGCGGCGGCTCCTCTCCCCACAGCGTCCACTCGATCTCCTCGCGCGTCACGATGTTCGGTGCGCGCCGGACCAGCAGCTCCAGGATCCGGAACGCGGTCGGTGACAGGGCGAGGGCACGGCCCGCACGGTGGACCTCGCGCGAACCGGTATCGAGCGTGAGGTCGGCGACGCTCAGGCGCTCGCCGGTGACGGCACCCGTGCCGCGACGCACCAGGGAACGCAGCCGCGCGACGAGTTCGGGCAGGTCGAACGGCTTGATCAGGTAGTCGTCGGCGCCGCTGTCGAAGCCGGCGAGCTTGTCGTTGAGCTCGTCGCGGGCGGTCAGCATGATCACCGGTGTCGCGCAGGCGTGCTCCGCACGCAACCGCCGGCACAGCTCGAGCCCGTCGATGCCGGGCAGCACCACGTCGAGCACGATCGCGTCGAAGGTCCGGGTGCGCGCCAGGTGCAGTCCGGTCAGCCCGTCGGCGGCGTAGTCGACGGCGAAGTCGAACGACTCCAGGAAGTCGACGATCGTGCCCGCAAGGTCGTTGTGGTCCTCGACGAGCAACACCCGGATGGGCGCGTCCGCCATCATGCCGACCGGCTTCTCGCCAGCGATCCGTGACGTTCGGACAGGCATCGCCGTGGCGGCGCGGGCCACGGCCCGCACCCCGCGAGGTGACGTGCCGACCGCGTCGTGCGGAAACGCGGTACGGTGCGGCGCCTGCGCACCGGGACGGGATCCTTCTGTCGCCTTGCCATCGAACGCCTCTTTACCGGGCAGTATGGCCCCGGGCCGCGCGTTCATCAAGCGGGGAACCGCCGTGCAGGGTGTGCCGTCGGAAAGGGTGTGCGGTCGGGCTGGCCGGCAACGTGCTGTCGAACGGCAGGGTGCCCGCCACGCCGTCGACGGTGGAGATGCGCATACCTGTCCGGAGCACCCGTCCGGTGCTGCGACCGCAACGTGGTGGCACGGGCCATCCCATCCGAACGAATACCATCCGAGACCCCGGAACGAACGAAGCCGAACTGAAGGCACTACCCGATTCCAAGGCGGAAGCGAAGGAGCAGGGCGCGAAGTTCTACTACACCGGCGAACCCTGCGGCAACGGCCACCGTTGCGAACGCAGCGTGATGACGGGTTGCGTCGAATGCACGGCCAACCGCGAGAAGCGCAACGCCGGTGGCAAGAAGATGCCGAACAGTGGCTACGAGGGTGTCAACAAGAAGAATTCGCTGAAGAACGATGCCTTTCAGAAGTACTCGAAGAATTATCAGCGAGGCAAGTAGGGCTGTCCGACGCTCGATGCCCTGAATCCCGGCATGAAGAAGGGTTCCCGCACTTCGTGCCGAGGTTTGATGTACAGCGAACGCGCATGACGTTCTTCGGGCGTGGCGGCCGCGTAGTCGGGGCAGCGCTCCAGAAGATCCTCGATATCGATCTCCACGATCTCGAAGGCGCACTCGGCGTCCAGCTTGTTCCACTTCCGGAGATGGTCGGACTCGCTGATGATCCGAAGGTTGTAGATGGAATGGTTGCCGGGCCGTTCGGGATGCATCAGTGGCAGGCGGTGATCGACGTGGTACGGGCTGTCGGATTGTTCGCTGAGGGCCAAGCGTCGCTTGTATATCTCTCTGATGATGGATCGCTGAACATCTGTCGTGCCTGCCGGGGTTCGCGTGCTCTCTGCCGCGCGCCTTTCGGCCGACCATGCCGTGAACTTCTCCTTGTCGGCTTCCCGGTATTTTCTTAGGCGTGCTGCCACCGAGTCTATGTTGTTGGTCCTGTACTTTCTCTTGTGAGCTGCGACCTGTTCGCTGTTGGCGCTGTAATAGTCGCGACTGTAAGCATTCAGTTTTTCGCGGTTCCGCGCGTTGTACTCGTTTCGGCGTGCCGCTATTTTCTTCTTGTTTTCTAAAGAGTACTGCTTTACGTAAGCTATTCTTTTCTCTCTGTGCTTCTGATGGTCCCGTTTCTTGTCAAGGAGTCTTCTTTCAATGTTATTCTCATGATTCTCTGTTGAGTACCGAACGCATTGAAAGTTGGGGCTTGTCCAGCGAACACTTCCATGCGCCGGGTTCTTGCGGCAAACGTAGCCCGGGCCCGCGTCAAGCGCTTCTATCCCCTTGTTGCTGCCTCGTCTCTTTTCCTATGTCGATATTCGATGCGCGTCGGTTTACGGTTCATGTCCCTTGATCCACGAGGCTGCTGCACGAGTGTAGTGCACTACCTTGTTCTGTGAACCATGTCCGAATTACAGCAGCGTGCATGGCTCACAGAACAGACACGAATTTACGATCGATTGCCTTCTCGCCGTGAAGCTAGGCGTGCAATTCTAGAGGTTGAAATACCGGGTCAATTTAAATAATGACCTGTTTTCTCGGAACGACTCTTCAGGTCATGAATTATTGATCATATTTTCTATCAAATCGAATAATACATATCAAATTCGACCGGATGCGTCGACATGCGAAGTCGCGTTACCTCTTCCATCTTCAATTTGATATAACCATCGATCATGTCGTCGGTGAACACGCCGCCGGTGGTCAGGAAGCCGCGATCCGCATCCAGCTCCTCGAGCGCCTGGTCCAGCGAGCTGCACACCTTCGGAATCTGGGCCTCTTCCTCGGGCGGCAGGTCGTACAGGTCCTTGTCCGAGGCATCGCCGGGGTGGATCTTGTTCTGGATGCCGTCCAGGCCCGCCATCATCAGCGCGGAGAAGGTCAGGTACGGGTTGCCGGTCGGATCGGGGAAGCGCGCCTCGATGCGACGACCCTTCGGGTTGCTGACGTAGGGGATGCGGATCGAGGCCGAGCGGTTGCGCGCCGAGTAGGCCAGCATGACCGGCGCTTCGAACCCGGGCACCAGTCGCTTGTAGCTGTTGGTGGAGGCGTTGGAGAAGGCGTTGATGGCACGGGCGTGCTTGATGATGCCGCCGATGTAGTGCAGCGCGGTCTCGGACAGGCCGCCGTACAGCTCGCCCGCGAAGATGTTCTCGGAGCCGTTGGCCAGCGACTGGTGCACGTGCATGCCGGACCCGTTGTCACCGACGATCGGCTTGGGCATGAAGGTCGCCGTGCGCCCGTACTGGTGAGCCACGTTCATGACCACGTACTTCAGGATCTGCACCTGGTCGGCGCGCTTGACCAGCGTGTCGAACTTGGTGCCGATCTCGCACTGCCCGGCGGTGCCGACCTCGTGGTGGTGCACCTCGGGGATGACGCCCATCTGCTCCATGACGAGACACATGGTGGCGCGCAGGTCGTTCAGCGAATCCACCGGCGGCACCGGGAAGTAGCCGCCCTTGACGCGCGGGCGGTGGCCGGTGTTGCCGCCGTCCATCTTCTTGTTGGTGTTCCAGTCCGCCTCCTCGGAATCGATCGCGTAGCTCATGCCGCTCATGTCGGTCTTCCAGCGCACGTCGTCGAACACGAAGAACTCGGGCTCGGGGCCGAAGTAGGCGGTGTCGGCGATGCCGGTGGAGGCCAGGTAGGCCTCGGCGCGCTTGGCGACCGAGCGCGGATCGCGCTCGTAGCCTTCCATGGTGTCCGGCTCGACGATGTCGCAGCGCAGGTTCAGCGTGGTCTCCTGCGTGAACGGGTCCAGCACCGCGGTCGAGGCGTCCGGCATCAGCAGCATGTCCGAGGCGTTGATGCCCTTCCAGCCGGCGATCGACGATCCGTCGAACGGCTGGCCATCCTCGAACACGTCCTCCTCGAACTGCGAGACCGGCACGGAGGTGTGCTGCTCCTTGCCGCGCGGGTCGGTGAAGCGGAAATCGACGAACTTGACGTCGGAATCCTTGATGGTCTTGAGAACGTCACTGGATGACATGAACGAAGGTCTCTTGCTGAAGGAAGAAGAAAGGGGAGTCGATCGCGATGCAGCCCCCTTGATGCACAGGACGCACAGGGTGTACCAAGCTGTTTTCAGGAAAATATCCCGTAATATCAGGCGGTTATCAGGTCGCCCGATTCCGGGTGCGCACTCGGGTGGTGCATTGCACCCGATCGATGCACCAGATGGGTGCGCGTCCGGGCAGCCGCGGCAGTGTAACGGATGGACCGAACCCGGCCGTCCGTGCCACGTGACGACGGGTAGACTGGCGGGCTTCCCCTTCCAAGCAGGAACGCGACTCTCACATGGCGCAGGCGCTCGTCCAGAACGACGTGAGTACCTTCCAGGGCATGATCCGGACGCTGCAGGACTACTGGGCGGCGCAGGGTTGCATCGTGCAGCAGCCCTACGACATGGAGATGGGCGCGGGCACGTTCCACAGCTCCACGTTCCTGCGCGCCATCGGCCCCGAGCCCTGGCACGCCTGCCACGTGCAGGGTTCGCGTCGGCCCACCGACGGGCGCTACGGCGACAACCCGAACCGGCTGCAGCACTACTACCAGTTCCAGGTGGCGATGAAGCCCTCGCCACCGGCCATGCAATCGCTGTATCTCGGCTCGCTGGAGGCGCTCGGTCTGGATCTGGCCGAGCACGACGTGCGCTTCGTGGAGGACAACTGGGAGTCGCCCACCCTGGGTGCCTGGGGGCTGGGCTGGGAGGTCTGGCTGAACGGCATGGAGGTGACGCAGTACACCTACTTCCAGCAATGCGGTGGCCTGCCGTGCTCGCCGGTGCTGGGCGAACTGGCCTACGGCATCGAACGGCTGGCGATGTACATCCAGCAGGTCGAGAGCGTCTACGACCTGGTGTGGGGCCACAGCGCGGCGGGCACTATCAGCTACGGCGACGTGTTCCACCAGAACGAGGTCGAGCAATCGGCCTACAACTTCGAGCATGCCGACGTGCAGACCCTGTTCAGCACCTTCGATCGGTGCGAGCAGCATTGCCTGACGCTGTGCGAGCGGGAGTTGCCCATGCCGGCCTACGAACAGGTGCTGCGCGCCTCCCACACGTTCAACCTGCTGGATGCCCGGCACGCGATCTCGGTGACCGAACGCCAGCGCTACATCCTGCGGGTGCGCACGCTGTCGCGTGCGGTGGCGAAGGCCTGGGCGGCGCGTCGCGAGGCACTGGGTCATCCCCTGCTGGGCACCGCGGCCCGGGACACCGGACAGGTGCGGACGCAACCATGAACGACCTGCTGATGGAGATCGGCTGCGAGGAGCTGCCGGCGGGCTCGGTGGAACCGATGGTCGAGCATCTGGGGTCGGTGCTGCACGGCGCGCTGCGCGACGCCGGCGTCGCCTCGGCACCGCCTTCGCTGTTCGCCACCCCGCGACGCCTGGCGGTGCTGCTGCCCGATGTGGCCGAACGCCAGGCCGACAAGGCCATCGAGCGGCGGGGGCCTGCCGTGAGCGCCGCCTGGCAGGACGGGGTGGTCGGTGGCACGCCGACGAAGGCCTTGCAGGGTTTCGTCAAGTCCGCCGGTGCCACGCTTGATGATCTGGACACCGTCCGGACCGACAAGGGGGCCTGGGTGCTGCTGCGCATGCAGCAGCCGGGTCGCACGCTTGTCTCCCTGGTGGACGAGGCCTTGCAGGAAGCGCTGCGCACCCTGCCGATGCCGCGCCGCATGCGCTGGGGAGACGGTGCGCACGAATTCCTGCGCCCGGTCGTCTGGCTGGTCGCGCTGCACGGCTCGCACGTGCTGCCGCTGTCCGCGCTCGGGTTGCAGGCCGGGCGAGAGACGCAGGGGCACCGCACGCACGCGCCCGGTCCGCACGCCATCGCCACGGCCGCCGACTACCCGGCGATCATGCATCGATCGCACGTGGTGGCCGACATCGGCGAGCGACGCGAACGGGTGCGCGAGGGCGTGCGGCGCGAGGCCGCGGCGCTCGGTGGCACGCCGGTGGCGGACGATGAGCTGATCGACGAGGTCACCGCGCTGGTGGAGTGGCCGGTGGCGCTGGCCGGTCGGTTCGACGAGCGTTTCCTGGAGATTCCGCAGGAGGCGCTGATCCAGACCATGCAGGAGAACCAGCGCTACTTCGCCCTGCTGGATGCCAACGGTCGGCTGATGCCGGCGTTCGTCACGGTGGCCAACCTGGATTCCACCGCACCGCAGGTCGTGATCGACGGCAACGAGCGGGTGATCCGGCCGCGGTTCGAGGACACCATGTTCTTCTGGCGCCAGGATCTGCAGGTGCCGTCGAGCGAGCGCCGCGCGGCCCTGGACGGTGTGCTGTTCGAGGAGCGGCTGGGCAGCGTGGGCGCCAAGGTCGATCGGCTGATGCGCCTGGTGGGCGTGCTGGCCCCGGTGCTGGGCGCGGACGCTGCGGCCGCGGCGCGGGTGGCCGCACTGGCGAAGAACGATCTGGTCTCCGGGCTGGTCGAGGAGCTGCCGAAGATGCAGGGCATCGCCGGACACCACTACGCGCTTGGCGAGAAGCTGCCGGCTGATCAGGCGCGGGCGATCGAGCAGCACTATTGGCCGAAGCAGTCCGGTGCGCCGATCCCCGAGGATGCCCTGGGCCGTACCGTGGCACTGGCCGACCGGCTGGACACGCTGGTCGGCATCTTCGGCATCGGGCAGAAGCCGACCGGCACCAAGGATCCGTACGCGCTGCGGCGTGCCGCGATCGCCATCGTGCGGCTGCTGATCGAGGGCGGACACGCGATCGACCTGCGCATGCTGGTCGAGGCGTCGGCCGACACGTTCGGCGACGTGCTGCCGGCGCTGCACATCGACGAGATCATCGACTTCCTGCGCGAGCGCCTGCGCGCCTTCCTGATCGCCCGGGGCGAGGCGATCGACGTGGTCGATGCGGTGCTGGCGCGCACCACGCTGAATCCCTTCGACATCGCGCAGCGCGTCGCGGCCACGCGCAGGTTCCGCCAGCGCGCCGAGGCGGCCTCCCTGGCCGCAGCCTCCAAGCGGGTGGGCAACCTGCTCAGGAAGTCCGCCGACGAGGTCGACCTGCCGGATGCGCCCGATTCGGCGCTGTTCACGGATGCGGCCGAGCGGGTACTGGCCGATGCGCTTGCGCAGCTCCGGCCGCGCGTGGATGCCGCGTTGCAGGCGGGCGACTACGCCGCCGCCATGTCGGCCACCGCCGAGCTTGCCGGGCCGGTGGATGGCTACTTCGAGGACGTGCTGGTCAACGCCGACGACGAGGCGCTGCGCCGCAACCGGCTGGCGACGTTGTCGGTGCTGCATCGCCTGTGCAACGCGGTGGTCGACCTGTCGCAGCTGCAACCCGAGCGATCCGGCGCATGAAGGCGGTGGTGCTGGATCGGGACGGGGTGATCAACCAGAAGCGCCAGGAGCCGATCGCCCGCATCGAGGACCTGCACTTCATCCCCGGCAGCCTGGAGGCGATCGGGCGCCTGCACCAGGCGGGGATTCCGGTGGCCATCGCCACCAACCAGAGCGGTATCGCGCGCGGGGTGCTCGAGCTGGACGAGCTGCACGCGGTGCACCGGCACCTGCAGGAGGCGGTCGGCAAGCATGGCGGGCGCATCGACATGGTGGCCTTCTGCCCGCACGCCGAGTCCAGCGATTGCGATTGTCGCAAGCCTGCCCCCGGCATGCTGTACACGATCGCCGAGCGCCTCGGGGTCGAACTCACCGAACTGACGCTGATCGGCGATTCGCTTCGCGACATGCAGGCCGCGCTGGCCGCGGCTGCCTCGCCGATGATCGTGCGCACCGGCAAGGGACAGCAGACGCTGGACAGCAACAAGGGGCTGGAGCACATCCCCGCGTTCGACGACCTGGCCGCCTGCGTGGATGCGCTGCTGGCCGACCGGGCCGCCGCGTGAGCCCCGAGTCGCACGTGAACGCGGTGATCCGGGCGCGCCACGGCGAAGCGGGCACGCTGCGCACGGCCTGGTACGCTGCGCGCAGCGTGGTGTTCTGGATCTGGCAGATCGTGCTGACGCTGGTCATGGGCGGACCGGTGCTGCTGATCAGCGCCTTCTCCTACCGCCTGGGCTATCCGGTGGCCCTGGCCTGGTTGCGCCTGAACTTCTTCGGCCTGCGCGCCATCTGCGGGGTGCGTTGGGAGGTGCAGGGACGGGAAAACATCCCCGATGCGCCCTGCCTGGTGATGTCCAAGCACCAGAGCACGTGGGAGACCTACTTCCTGCCGCATCTGTTCGTGCCGGCCACCTACGTGGCCAAGCGATCGCTGCGCTGGGTACCGATCTTCGGCTGGTCGCTGGTGGCGCTGAGGTTCATCCTGATCGATCGGGCGTCGGGCCGCAGCGCGGTCAGGCAGATGATCGACCAGTCGCGCGATCGCCTGTCCCGCGGTCGCTGGATCATCATCTTTCCCGAAGGCACGCGGCGCCCGGTCGGCGCGGAACCGGATTATCGTGCCGGGGGCGCGATCGTGGCGGCCGCGCTGGGCACGCCCGTGCTGCCGGTGGCGGTGAACGCCGGCGAGTTCTGGCCGCGCATGGGGTTCATCAAGTGGCCGGGCACGATCAGCGTGCGCATCGGCTCGCCGATCCCGTCGGCCGGGCGCAAGGCCGGCGACGTGATCGCCGATACCGAAGCCTGGATCGAAGGTGCCATGCAGACGATCACGTCGGAGCCGTTCCGCGCCGCCTCGGTCCGCTCGCCGGGCAAGCCGCTTCCGGCACCGCCTTCCTCGGCCGATCCCGCCGATCTTACGTCGCCGGCAGACTGACCGGCAGCTCGAACAGGCGTGCCGCGTTCTGGCTGGTGCGCCTGGCGATCGTTTCGGCGGACTCCGGTCGCAGTGCCGACACCGCCTGCCACACGTCCACCAGCCAGGCGGGCTCGTTGCGTTCTCCCGCATGGTTCGCGTCCGGCTGATCCGGCGCGTCGGTTTCCAGCAGCAGCGCCTCCAGCGGCAGCGTGGCGACCAGTTCGCGAAGGCGTGTGGCGCGCGAGAAGGTCACCGCTCCCCCGAAGCTCAGCGAGTAGCCCAGGTCGATCAGCCGGTGCGCCTGCTGCGCCGAGCCGTTGAAGCTGTGCACCAGCCCGCGGTAGTGGCCGGCGCTGCGGATCATGCGGATCACGTCCTCCACCGCCTGTCGGGCATGGATGACGATGGGCAGGTCGAACTCGCGGGCCAGCGACAGCTGGGCGGCGAACAGGTGTTGCTGCCTGTCGCGATCCCCGTCCGGAATGAAGTAGTCCAGGCCGCATTCGCCCACGGCCACCGGTCGCTCGCGGCCGATCCATGCGGCCAGCTGCGGGAGGTGGTCGTTCCGGTGCTCGTGCACGAAGCAGGGATGCAGCCCGTAGCAGGCGTGCAGGCAGGCGTGCTCGGCGCACACACGACGCAGGCGTGGCCACAGCGCGGCACTGACCGCCGGGACGACCTGTGCGATGACGCCGGCCGCCTCGGCCCGACGCACCGTCGCCTCCCGGTCAGGTGCGAACCGGTCGTCATCGCTGTGCACGTGGGCATCGATCAGCGGCGCTTGGTCGTTCGTGGACATGCGGTGAATCTAGCGCGGAGTGCGTGCGACAATCCAGCGTCGCGAACGATCGTCGGGAACGCAAGGGGAGCGCCATGCGCTGGAGAGGCAGACAGGGCAGCAGAAACATCGAGGACCGGCGCGGCGCCTCCGGCAGGCGCCGGCTGCCGGGTGGGCGCGGGGTCAAGCTCGGCGGTGTCGGTGGCATCGTGGTGGTGCTGATCGGCCTGTTCTTCGGGGTGGACCTCACCGCGCTGATGGGTGGCGGCGGAACCCTGGGGGGCAGTCAGGTGCAGCAGACGCAGGCCCCGGCCCCGGGCGGGCTGCGCGACGACGACGAAGCGGCGCAGTTCATCTCGGTGGTGCTGCGCGATACCGAGCAGGTGTGGGAGAAGCTGTTCGACGAGGCCGGCGAGCGGTATCAGGTGCCTCAGCTGGTGCTGTTCACCGACCGGGTCGGCAGCGCCTGCGGGTCCGCCACCTCCGCGTCAGGCCCGTTCTACTGCCCCGGCGACAGCAAGGTGTACATCGATCTGGGATTCTTTCGCGAGCTGCAGCGCATGGGTGCCAGCGGCGACTTCGCGCAGGCCTACGTGCTGGCGCACGAGGTCGGCCACCACGTGCAGAACCTGCTGGGCGTGTCCATGGCGGTGCAGCGCCAGCAGCGGCAGGTTTCCAAGATCGAGGCCAATCAGCTGTCGGTGCGCACCGAACTGCAGGCCGATTGCTATGCCGGCGTCTGGGCACACCATGCCCAGCGAGATCGTCAGGTGCTCGAACCGGGGGATCTGGAAGAGGGCATGAACGCGGCGGCCCGCATCGGCGACGATGCGCTGATGTCCAGCGCCGGCGCGCAGGTGCGGCCGGAGAAGTTCACGCACGGCTCCTCCGAGCAGCGCCAGCAGTGGTTGCTGCGCGGCCTGGAAACCGGGGATCCGCAGAGCTGCGACACCTTCGGGCAGTCGTGAGGACGAGGGGGCTCGCGTGAGGCTGTCGGGGCAGGCGTTCCGGGATCTGCCGGCCAAGCGAGTCACGCTGCTGGGCATGTCGGGGGTGGGCAAGACGCGGCTGGCCAACCTGCTGCGTGACGACGAATGGTTCCACTACTCGGTCGACTATCGCATCGGTACGCGCTACCTGGACGAGCCGATCCTTGACAACATCAAGCGCGAGGCGATGAGCGTGCCGTTCCTGCGGCAGCTGCTGCGCTCGGACTCGATAACGATCGGCAACAACCTCTCCTTCGACAACCTCGAGCCGCTGTCGAGCTTTCTGGGCATGCTGGGCGATCCTGACAAGGGCGGCCTGGCGTTGCCCGAGTTCAAGCGCCGCCAGCGACTGCACCTGGCAGCCGAAGTGCAGGCCCTGCACGATGTGCGCGATTTCATCGGCAAGGCCGACCAGCTGTACGGCTACCCGCACTTTCTCAACGATGCGTCCGGCAGCTTCTGCGAGCTGGACGATGATTCGGTGCTCGACGCGATCGCCCGCCATACCGTGGTGATCTATATCGAGGCCAGCGCCGAGGACGAGCGGTTCCTGATCGAGCGTGCCGAACGCTCGCCCAAGCCGCTGTACTATCGCGAGGCGTTCCTGGAAGAGGTGCTACCGCAGTACATGCGCGAGCACGGAATCGAGTACATCGTCGAGATCGATCCGGAGCACTACGTGCGCTGGGTATTTCCCCGACTGTTTCGCGCGCGGCTGCCGCGCTATGCCGCCATCGCCGACCGGGTCGGTTATCGGATCCCGGCACGTGCCGCCTTCCAGGTGAGCGATCCCGAGGAGTTCGTGACGCTGATCGCCGATACGCTGGACGCCGGCTGAGCCAGAGACGCTGCCCCGATGCCATTGGTCGCCCACAACGCGCTGCCCACCTTCGAGCGTCTTCGTCGCGAGGGGCAGATGGTGCTCTCGCCCGATCGGGCTCGCGATCAGGACATCCGGCCGTTGCAGGTCGGCCTGCTGAACATGATGCCGGATGCGGCGCTGGAGGCTACCGAGCGGCAGTTCATCCGCCTGGTCGGTTCCAGCAACCCGATCGCGCAGTTCTACGTCAGGCCCTTCACGCTGGATGCGATCGAGCGCGGGCCGGCGGCGCGTGCGCACATCGATCGCTACTACACCCCGTTCGGCGAACTGCGCGACGGCGGACTGGATGCGTTGATCGTCAGCGGCGCCAACGTGCTGCAGCCGGACCTGGCTCGCGAGGTCTTCTGGGAGCCATTGCGCGCGGTGATCGACTGGGCCGAGGTCTCGGTGACCTCGACGTTGTGTTCCTGCCTGGCCACGCACGCGGTGCTGCTGGCACGGCACGGCATCCGCCGACAGGCACTGCCGGCCAAGCGCTGGGGGGTGTTCGAGCACGCGGTGGTAGCGCGCGACCATCCGCTGGTCAGCGGCAGCAACACGCACCTGCGCGTGCCGCACTCGCGCTACAACCAGGTCACCCGCGAACAGCTGGAGGCTCGGGGGCTGCACGTGCTGATCGAGAGCGCGGAGGCGGGCGTGCAACTGGCGGTCAGTCCGGACGGTTTCCGGACGGTCTACCTGCAGGGGCACCCCGAGTACGACACCATCAGCCTGCTCAAGGAATACAAGCGCGAGATCGTGCGGTGGGCGCGCGGTGAGGCCGCTGGCTACCCCCCGGTGCCGGATCACTACCTGGACCATTGGTCGGCGGCGCTGCTCGAGGAGTACCGCCAGCGTGCCGCTGCCGCCACGGTACCCGGCGGTTCAGGCGCCGAGAACCTTCCACCGTTCCCGGAGGCCAAGCTGCTCGCACGCCTTCGGAACACCTGGCACGACAGCGGCGAATCGCTGGTCGGCACCTGGGTGGCGCTGGTCTACCAATTGACCCATGCGCAACTGGACAGGCCGTTCATGGACGGTGTCGATCCTGCCGATCCGCTGGGCTGGGTTCATCGGACGCCGACGAAGACGCTTCCTCGTCCGCCCCCTTGACCGGGTGGGCGATCGTGCCGTCCGCCCCGAAATCCCCCGTGTAGTCGCCCGGCGGGCGGGCCGAACGATATTTCTGTCGGCCCGGGATATCGTCCACGTCCTGCTGCCGCGTCATCGGCGTGTCGTCATGCTCGCTGTCCGGGGTCGGGTCGGGTGCCCGGTCCGCGTTCCGGTCCTTGTCATCGTTCATCTGCTGATCTCGTCGTTGCCATGCGGCCAGTATCGAACGGGCTCGCCGGGCAAGGGCGCGGCTGGTAAAGAATCGCGAGCCGCGTTCCGGGCCCTCAGATCATCAGGTTGAGCATCACCAGGCTGACGGCCAGGAACAGCATGGTCATGATGCCGCCGGCGCGCATGAAGTCGACTACCTGATAGCCGCCCGGCCCCATCAGCAGGGCGTTGACCTGATGGGTCGGAATCAGGAAGGAGTTCGACGTGCTGATGGCCACCGTCAGCGCGAACACCGCCGGATCGGCGTCCACCGCGATCGCGATGTTGATCGCCAGCGGAACCAGCAGCACCGTCGCACCGATGTTCGACATCACCAGCGTGAAGAAGGTGGCGAGCCCGGCGATGATCACCTGCAGCACCCAGGAGGGCACATCGCCGACCAGCAGCAGGATCTCCTGCGCGATCCAGGCGGCCGTGCCGGTGCGATCGACCGCGATGCCCAGCGGAATCAGGGAGGCGAGCAGGAACACGGTCTGCCAGCTGACCGCCTCGTAGGCCTCGTCGATGGTCAGCACGCCGGACAGGATCATGCCCACCGCGCCGGTCAGCAGCGAGATGGCCAGGCTGTCGGTCAGGAAGAACAGCCCGATCGCGACCGCGAACGAGATCAGCGCCGGGCGGATCTTGTGCGAACGCAGGTGCTCGTACTTCACGTCGGTGGCCAGCACCAGATCCTGGTTGCGACTGCGCTGCAGCTTGGACAGGTCGCGCCAGCTGGCGTGCACCACCAGCGTGTCGCCGGCGCGCAGCCTCTCGCCGCTGAAGCCGCGCCGGATCACCTTCTCGGTTCGGAAGATCTGCAGGATGTTGGTGCCGAGGTTGCGTCGCGGCTTGATCTCCTCGATGGTCTGGCCGATCAGGCTGGAACCGGGCGGCACGACGATCTCGGCCACGCCACCGTGCTGCGCGTTGAGCACGTCGGCGAAGCGATCCGGCTCGTCCTTGAGCTCCCAGCGCTGTTCCTCGCACCAGGCGCGCACCTCGTCCGGATCGCCCATCAAGCCCACCTGCGAGTTCACCCACAGGATCTCGTCGCGATCCGGCGGCACCTTCACCACATCGCCGTTGTAGAAGGCCAGCATGGCCGGCGTGTCCGGACCGTTCTCCTCGACCGCGCCGATCATCCGGCCCACCAGCGGACTCTCGTCGGTGACACGCGCCTCGAACAGTTCGCCCTTGATGCCGTAGACCGTCTCGAAGTAATCGGCGGCGCGCGAGCTTCGCACGCCGGCCTCGCCACCGCGGCGCGGCAGCACGAACTTGCCCGCTATCATGAAATACAGGATGCCCACCGTCACCAGTGCAAGCCCGATCGGGGTGACCGAGAACAGCCCGAAGGTGCGCATCCGGTCCTGCTCGGGCAGGGTCTCGTTGGCCGACAGGATCAGGTCGTTCAGCAGGATCAGCGGGCTGGAACCGATCATCGTCGCCGTGCCGCCGAGGATGGCGGCGAAGCCCATCGGCATGATCAGGCGCGACATGGGGATCTCGGTGCGCGCCGAGATGCGCGACACCACCGGCAGAAACAGCGCCGCGGCGCCGATGTTCTGCATGAAGCTGGAAATCACGGCCACCGTGCCGGAGACCAGCGGGATGATGCGCTGCTCGGTCTTGCCGCCGCGCTTCAGGATGGCCTGTGCCACCCGGTTCATCAATCCGGTCTTGTCCAGGCCGGCGCCGATGATCATCACCGCGATCACCGAGATCACCGCGTTCGAGGAGAACCCGGAGAACAGCTGAGCCTGGGTCAGCAGCGGCTCGAGGCCCGGTAGCAACGCGGCCAGCCCCAGCAACACCATGATGGCGATCGCCGCCACATCCACGCGCATCAGTTCGAAGGCGAACAGCACGATGGTCAGACCGAGCAGGCCGAGCATCACCCCCATCTCGATCGTCAGCGTCAGCGTCTCCACCATGATCCGCTCAACGCGTGGCGGCAGAGGACGGGGCGTCGGGCACTCGCCGATAGAGCAGATCGTGAACCGAATGCCCGAGACGCTGGCCACGCCGTTCGAACCGGGTCAGCGGTCGCCAGTCGGGGCGGGGCACGTCGTCCAAGGCCGGCGCGGTGTTGGCGAACCGGGGGTGGGCGACCAGCCGCTCGTGCATCCATGCGGCATAGTCGTCGATATCGGTGGCGCAATGCAGCAGCGAATCCGGCGCCAGCGCGTTAGCCGCTGCGTCCAGGAAGTCCTGCTGGACGATACGTCGCTTGTGGTGGCGCTTCTTGTGCCACGGGTCGGGAAAGAACAGCATCAGCCGAGCGAGTGCGCCCGATGGACAATGCTCTTGCAGGACTTCCACCGCATCGTGACGCACCAGCTTGACGTTGCTCAGGCCGGCCCGTTCGATGCCCAGCAACGCATGGCCGACACCCGGAGCATGGACCTCGACCCCGATGAAGTCGATGTCCGGGTGGGCGGTGGCCATGCCGAGCAGGGCGTCCCCGTTGCCGATGCCCACCTCCAGCCACACCGGGGCGCGACGCGCGAACGCATCCGGCACGAACGGAGTGGTGGCCAGATCGATGCCGTGGACCGGCAACAGCCGCTGCAACGCATCGGTCTGCGCGATGGTCATCCGCCCGTTGCGGATCACGAAACTGCGCACGGAACGCCGGGTCAGCCGGTCTTCCTGTTCACGGCCATCCAAGTCGACCATCGGTTCTCCATGTCAGGCTCGAAATCGAGCTATACTTCGCGGCTGCGCCGAGGTAGCTCAGTCGGTAGAGCAACTGATTCGTAATCAGTAGGTCGGAGGTTCGATTCCTCTTCTCGGCACCAGATTTGCGCGCGGTGTCCGGCCGAGTTCCCGCCGGACGTGCCGTCCAACCCTGTCCCCGACGTTCACCTCGATCGACGAACCACGGGGCATTGTGCCTGACAAGGATGAATGGCTGTCCGCCAATTCATGAATACCGGCATCAGTGCGTCGGGGGAGTGCTCGATGCGATCGAGCCTGCCGAGGTGGCGCGACGATGGTGCGTCATGCACGCGGCCCGCTCGAGCTATGCAAGCTTTCGGCATCCGGTCCTGACGGGTTGCCGGGACGTGCTCGTGATCGGGAAGCGCTGTCCGGACGGCTCGTCCGGACGACGTGGCCGCGAGGTGTCAGCCACCTGGCGCCCGACGCCGAGCCAGGGGTGTCCGATCGAGCATGAACGGTCGGACACGGATGGCGACCCGTCCCGAGGGCAGGCCGCCGTCACGTTCGAATCGATCCGACGACAGGATCAGCGGCGACGACCACCGCGCTTCTTGCCGCCCCGACGCGGCTCTTCGAACTGCACCTTCAAGGACTTGTCGCCCATGATCTTGCCGTTCAGGCCGGCAATCGCGGCACGGGCCTCGTGGCCTTCCATCTCGACGAATCCGAAGCCCTTGCACTTGCCGCTGAACACGTCCGAAGCAAGCTTGATCGAACGCACCTTGCCGTACTCGTCGAACATCTCCGTCACCGACTCTTCCGTGGCTTCCATCGGCAAACCACCCACGAACATTTTTTTCACTGGTAACCCTCTCGATCGAAAACTGTAGCGTCACGGCGATATCCGGAACGCAAGGCGACGCCGATCAGTCATGATCGGTACCGCACGGGAATGTGGGCGATGCAGGCACCGCTCGGTGCATGCTGCTGTCCTGCGAACTTGCCACCGGCCCCTGGCGAACAGCACCGGCCAAGGCGCAACGAGAGCGCAGGGACAGCGCAAGGGCAGCGCAGGAACAGCACTGGTCAGTAACCGGAGCCGGATGTCTGAGCGCGGCCCGACGCAGGTCGGCGTATTCTACGCTTCAGCTTCTCCGTTGGCCAGACGCCTGACCTTCCCGACTGTCAACTCTAGAATGACACGTAGTGTCGGGTTCATGTGACGAATTGCAAGGTAAACCGGACAGATCGACCAGCTTCAGCTTGGCGTCACGTGGCAGGCGCTTGATGCGCGCCTCGTCACGGCTGGCCTGCGACCGGTCGGTGGCCGTCTGCCGATACACCAGGGTCACCGGCCGTCTCGATCGGGTGTACGTCGCGCCGCGCAGGCCGGCGTTGTGCTCGCGCAGGCGTCGTGCCGGGTCGGTGGTGATGCCGGTGTACAGGCTGCCGTCCGCGCAGCGGAGAATATAGACGTGCCAGATGACGATGCGCCCGCGTTCCACGTCGATGCCGCCGCCGGTCTTGCCCGCGTGTTCGGTCGCGATGCCGCCACGCAGCTGGCCGGGCTGCGCCTCTGCGTCGTCGGCATCGGCGGCGTCGGATCGTGGGCGGTCGAGGCGCTGGCGCGATCGGGCATCGGTCATCTGACGATCATAGATCACGACGATGTCAGCGCCGGCAACCTGAACCGGCAGTTGCACGCCCTGACCGACACGCTCGAGCGCTCCAAGGTGGAACTGATGCGCGAGCGCGTGGCTCGCATCCATCCCGGCTGCGACGTGGTGGCCGAGGATGACTTCCTTGCCGAGACCAACCTGGAGCACTACCTGGCACGGGACTTCGACGTGGTCATCGACGCGATCGACAGCATCCGCTTCAAGGCGGCCATGATCGCGTTCTGCAAGCGGCGCAAGACGCGCATCGTCACCACCGGCGCGGCCGGTGGCCGACTCGACCCGACCGCCGTGACCGTCAGCGATCTGTCGCGCACCTGGAACGATGCGCTGGCCGCCAAGGTACGGGCTCGCCTGCGCAGCCAATACCGTTTCAGCGCTAATCCTAAGCGGCGGTTCGGAGTGGATTGCGTGCACAGCATCGAGCAGCCGGTCTACCCGGACGCCCGTGGCGGGGTCGGCCATGCCAAGCCGGGCGTGGCCGGGGTGCGCCTGGACTGCGATCAGGGATACGGTTCGATCGGCTGGGTGACCGGTACGTTCGGGTTCGTGGCGGCCAGCATCGCGGTCAAGCGGGCCCTGGCGGCACGGCTCGTGCTGCAGGGTCGCTCAGGCGGGTGATGGCGGTAGCGAATCGAGCGATGTCCACGGACAACCAGGAAACAACAGGCGATCGATTCGCCGGGCAGCGTTTGGCGCTGATCCGATCCGGCGCCTGTCTCGTGCTGGCAGGGGTCGCATTGGTGGGCTGCAGCAGCGGCAGCACCAGCTATCCGGTGGTCGACGACGGCTCCGGCCAGGCCGGTGGTCAGACGGGCGGTCAGACGGGCGGGCAGACGGGCGGGCAGACCGACGGGTCCGTTCCGGATGGCGGGAATTCGAACCGGGAACCGACGGTCGGCTCCGGCGAGCCGGCCCCCGCCCAGGATCCGTTGTCGTTGCTCGGGGACGATGCGCGCCTGCTCAGCCGCATCCCGGATGTGGTCGAGACGATCACGCTGGCCGACACCGGACTGCGCGTGGCCTTCACCCGGGAAGAGCAACGCGACAGCATTGATCCGGACTATCTGGAGACGCAGTGGACTCACATGCAGGACTGCACCGGCGTGACCGGCGTACCGCCGCTGTTGGTGGTGATCGCCGGGCCGGTGCGTCCGTTCGTGGCGACCGACGATGTGATCCGCGACATCACCGGCGCCGGCCAGGCGTCCACCAGCGTCACTTCGGCAGGCGCGGTGGTGCAGGTCAGCGATGCGGATTTCGACGGCTCGCTGGGCGTGCAGGGCTTTCTCACCCGTGCCAGCCTGGGACGCATGCTATGGATCGGAGACGGGCTGGCCGATCGGGACTACCCGTTCGAGTGCGCGCGCACCGATCCGAGCGGCCCGCCCGAGTGACCCGGAGCGTCTAGACCGGTGGCATCGGCAACGCGCCGACCAGCCGGCCCAGCCGTGCCCCGACATCGCCACCGAGTTTCAGGGTGGCCAGATCGTCAGCGCGGGTCACGCCCTCGTTGAGGATGGCGATCGGCTGATCGCGGGCCGCCGCGGCGCGGCAGAAGCGATAGCCGGAGAACACCATCAGCGACGAGCCGACCACCAGCAGCGCATCGGCATCGGCGACCGCTTGCAGCGCCCGTTCGACCCGCTCGCGCGGTACGTTCTCGCCGAAGAACACCACGTCGGGCTTGAGCATGCCGCCGCAGTTCTCGCACGGTGGAACGACCAACCGGTCGACATCCGGATCCTGCAGGTCAGCATCCCCGTCCGGGGCGTGCGCGGCCGACAGCGATGCCACCCAGGGGTTCGCCTCGAGCAGCCGCCGCTGGAAGGCATCGCGCGAGACGTGCGTGCCGCAGTCCAGGCAGCCCACGGTGGCCAGCACGCCGTGCAGATCGATCACGTCACGGTGCCCGGCCTTCTGGTGCAACCGGTCGACGTTCTGGGTGATCAGCGCCCCGGCGTGTCCCTGGTCCTGCAATCGCGCCAGCGCACGGTGCGCCTCGGTCGGCCGGGCGGCGCCGAACGACGGCCAGCCGACCGCGCTGCGCACCCAATAGCGACGGCGCATCATCTCGTCGCCGATGAAGGTCTGCCCGGTGATCGGCTGCTTGCGCTTCCAGTTGCCGGCGCGATCGCGGTAGTCGCCCAGTCCTGCCGCCGTGCTGCAGCCGGCGCCGGTCAGCACCGCCAGCCGCGGGTGCGCGTCGATGAACTCGAGCAGCGCTTCGTCGCCGGCATCGGGCAGCCGATCGGGCAGGGCGTTCGCCGGCAGCGGCAGGTCGGCACGTGGGTCCATCAAAGACGCTCTTCTGTGTGGATCGCATCCTGCAACGACCCGTCGACATCGAATGGCAGGCGTCGCGGCCAGTTGGACAGCTTCACCGACCCGGTGACCCGATAGTCGAGCGCCAGCCCGTGACGGCCGAGCTGCTGGCCGAGCCGGCTCAGGCTGCGCGACAGGCCCAGCTCGATGACCACCGGCAGCCGCGCCTCGCCCCGGGCGGGCACGTTCACCGCCTGCACGCTCGAGCCGCTGGCCAGCGGCTCGTCGCCGAGCAGGGCGGTGAAGTCGAGCTCGCTGATCGGCAGCGCGTACGGATTCGGATTCTGCACCTTGAGCGTCAGTTCGATCCGCTGGCGCAGCAGACCGAGCTCCAGCAGGCGTACCGCGTCGACCGAGACGCGCGGCTCCAGTGGTCGGACCGATGGTGCGCCGCACGCCGACAGGGCCAGCGCAACCAGCAGGGGCACGACGGTACCGACGCTCATCGAGCCAGGTCGCCGAACCGGGCCTGCAGCACCGCTATCGCGGCAGGCCCGGCGGTCTCGGTGCGCAGCACGCGAGGTCCGATGCGCACCGGCAGGAAGCCGGCGGCGACGGCCGCCTCGGCCTCGCGCTCGTCCAGCCCGCTTTCCGGGCCGATCATCAGTTCGGTGCGCTCCGGCACGGTGTTCTGCGCCACCTCGCCGAGCGTGCGTGTCGCGTCGGGCAGCAGGACCAGTGCCAGCGTGCCCGCCTCGATGGACCGGGGCGGAGCGTCGCCCAGGTGGGTGGCCGGTGTCGCCAGCTCGTGAACGTGCGGTACCACGGCCCGACCGCTCTGCTCGGCGGCGCTGACGGCGATCGCCGTCCAGTGCTCGTGCTTCTTGCGGGCGCGTTTCGCATCCGGCTTGCCCGCCGAGCGCTGCGTCAGCATCGGCCGGAAGCCGACGATGCCCAGTTCCACACCCTGGCGCAGGCAGGCGTCCATGCGCGTGCCCTGCGACAGGCCTTGCCACAGCGTGATGCCGAGCGGCGACTCGCAGGCGTTGGGCACCCGCGCCTGCACCCGCACATCGGCGCGCTTGCCGGGGGTGCTCAGCGTGGCGCTCCAGTCGTCGCCCCGTCCGTCGAACAGCAACAGGGCCGCGCCCGGCTTGAGCCTGAGCACATCGATCAGGTGGTGACTGCGTTCGGGCGACAGCGTCACGCAGGCACCGCTGGCCAACGGTGCGTCCACGAACACGCGCGGGCGGCGAGGCTGGCGTTCGTGCACCGTCATTGGCCGCGCTTCACGCCCAGCAGCCCGGTGCGCGCGGACGGATCGACCTTCTGCGCATGCCGCTGCCCACCCTGGCGGCTCAGCTGCGCGATGCAATGCGCGAACTCCTGTTCGGCCACCTCGGGCTCCAGCACCCGTGCATCCGGCCACCAGTCGCGCACCGCCAGCCGACGCACCGCCTCGTAGCCGTCGGTGTCGCGAAAGCGCTCGATCAGCCGGGCGGTACTGATCTGCGGGTCGCTCTCGCAATAGCCGATCAGTCGCATCAGTACCGTGGCACCGGGCAGGCTGTCGTCGAAGTCGTAGGCTTCGGGCGCCAATGTCGCCACCACCGCGGGATGTTGCAGCAGCAGCAGCACCGACCGGCTCATCGCCGTCAGATTGCCACCACCGGCACCGGCGCGGGGTGGCGGCGCACGCTCCGGTGGCGCACCGGCGTTCTCGCTGCCCAGCGACAGGCCGATCAGGGTCTCCAGCCGCTCGAGGGCCAGCTGACGGTACACCCCGCGCGGAATCTGCGCGACCAGCGGTCGGGACGTCTCCGCCAGTCGCGCCTTGCCGCCGACCGAGCCGGTATCCAGGTCGCCGGCCAGGTGGGCGTACAGCTGATCGATGATCGGGATGCGATCGACCAGCAGCTGGTCGAAGCCTGTCGCACCGTGCGCCTTGACGTAGCTGTCCGGGTCCTCGCCGTCCGGCAGGAACAGGAAGTGCGCATCGCGCCCGTCCTGCAGCAGCGGCAGCGTGGCCTGCAGCGCGCGCCAGGCGGCCGCTCGTCCGGCCCGGTCGCCGTCGAAGCAGAACACGATCTCGGGCACCGCCTTGAACAGCGCCTCGCTGTGCTGGCGGTTGGCCGCGGTGCCCAGCGTGGCCACCGCGTTGTCGATGCCGGCCTGCGCCAACGCCACCACGTCCATGTAGCCCTCCACCACGATCACCCGTCCGGCGTCCTGCGCCGCCTTGCGCGCCTCGAACAGCCCGTACAGTTCGCTGCCCTTGTGAAAGAGGGGCGTCTCGGGCGAGTTCAGGTACTTCGGTTCGCCCTCGTCGATCAGCCGGCCACCGAAGCCGATGGTGCGACCGCGCCGATCGCGGATCGGGAACATGATCCGTTCGCGAAAGCGCGGATACGGCGCGCGGCGCCCGTCCTCTCCGGTGCCCAGCATGCCGGTCTTCACCAGCTGCTCGGTGCGACCGGGAAAGGCCTGCAGCAGCGCCTCGCGCCCGGGCGGCGTCCAGCCGATGCCGAAGCGCTTCGCGATCTCGCCGTCCAGGCCACGGCGCTTCAGGTAGTCGATCGCCTCGGGCGCCTCGCGCAGCGCGCGGCGGTAGAACAGCGCCACCTCGTCCAGCAACGCGTACAGCGGCTTGGCATCGTCGTGACGGCGCACCGCCTGCTCGTCGCGCGGTACCTCCACGCCGATGCTCTCGGCCAGCATCTCGATCGCATCGACGAAATGCAACCCCTCGTACTCCATCAGGAAGCCGATCGCGTTGCCGCTCTCGCCGCAGCCGAAGCAGTGGTAGAACTGCTTGGACTGGCTGACCGAGAACGAGGGCGTCTTCTCGCTGTGGAACGGGCAGCAGGCCATGTGATCGCGCCCGGCCTTCTTGAGCGAGACGCGCGCATCGATCACTTCCGATGTCGATGCGCGCCAGCAGGTCGTCGATGAAGTGCTTCGGAATCCTGCCGGCCACTACTCGCCCATCGCCGGTCGGCTGATCTGCTCCCACCGCCAACCGTCACCGATCACCAGCTGGCGCAGCATGATGCGTCGCTTGTCATCCTCGCCCAGGGCGTCATGAAAGCGCGCCGGCTCGCGCATCGGAATGCCCGCCTCGGCGCAGCGGTCCAGCGCGGGCGCCGGCGGTACGGTGCCTTCGGTGCCGACCTTCGCCGAGCCCAGCGTGTCCAGGTGACCGGTGATCTGGCAGCGCAGGGGTTCGATGATCTGCAGCGCGGGCCGCACCTGTTCGCCCACCCCGTGCGCCAGCAGGCTGAGCGTCTCGTCGAGCACGCCGATCTGCACCGGCAGGGAGGCCTCGGGCCGGTTCGAATGGAAGAAGTGCAGGATGGGATAGGCCAGATGGTACTGGCGCACCCCCGAGATCATCGATGTCAGCGGCACCAGATGCTGCTCCAGCGCGGCGAAGCCGCCCCCTTGCCAGGAGCGGATCAGCAGATCGGACGGATCGCTCCCCAGCCCGCTGATCAGCGTGGCCGCCTGACGCTGCTGGGCGGTGGCGGTGATGATCGGCACGATGTAGGTGATCGCCATGGTGAACATGAACAGCCCGTTCACCGTGGCCAGTACCGTCACGACCAGCCAGGCACCCCCCCGGGGCGAGTAGTCACCCGGACCGAGGGTCGTCAGGGTGTAGCCGGCGTAGTAGATCCGTTCGACGAAGCTTGCCGGCGTGCCGCTCTTGGATTCCAGGATCACCTGTTCGCCGGCCGAGAACACCAGCGTCCAGCCCACCCACAGCCCGGCCAGCCAGACCAGCAGCGTCAGCACGGCCAGCGCCGGGCCGACGCTCTGCAGCCAGTTCGGCGGGCGCAGGTGCCGACCGGCCAGGCGCAGCGCCAGGTTCCACAGGCGCACGTTGATGCGCGAGGTCACCGGCCCGCCGCCGGACACCGTGATCACCGTCTTCAGGTGATCGTGCACGGTGATGACGATGATCAGCACGCCGATCAGCGCGGTGACGGGCGACCAGGGCTCCACGAGGCGCCGTCCGTGCCTACGCTGCGCGGTGCAGCGTGATGAGCAGCTCCGAAAGCTCGGCAGCCTTCGGCTTGGCCAGCCAGAACCGCGAGGCCAGGCTGTAGTAGTCATCGATGAGCTCGCGGCCCAGCGTGCTGCCGGTCTCGGCCACGTGCAGTTCGATCATCGCCGCCAGGTAGTTGCGGTAGCGCTCCATCGACTCCGAATGCAGGCGATGGATGTCGATCAGCTCGTGGTTGTAGCGGTCCACGAACACGTTGTGCCGATCGAACACGAACGCCAGCCCGCCGGTCATGCCGGCACCGAAGTTGACGCCGGTCTCGCCCAGCACCACCACGCAGCCACCGGTCATGTACTCGCAGCCGTGATCGCCGATGCCCTCGATGGTGGCGATCGCGCCGGAGTTCCTGACCGCGAACCGCTCGCCGCCCAGTCCGGCGGCATGCAGGTGGCCGCCGGTCGCGCCGTACAGGCAGGTGTTGCCCACGATGGTCGATTCGCGTCCGGTGTAGCGTGCATCGGCCGGCGGGCGCACCACGATCTTGCCCCCCGCCATGCCCTTGCCGACGTAGTCGTTCGCATCGCCATCGAGCGTCAGGTGCAGCCCGGAGGCGTTCCACACGCCGAACGATTGGCCGGCGGTGCCGGTGAAGTTCACCTCGATGGGGTGCTCCTTCATGCCATGGTTGCCGTGTTGCCTGGCGATCTCGCCGGACAGGCGAGCCCCGATCGAGCGGTTGGTGTTCCTGATCGGATAGCTGAACGCTCCGCCGGACAGCGTCTTGATGGCGCCGCGGGTGTCGAGCACCATCTGCTCGGCCAGCAGGCCCTGATCGTGGGGCTCGTTGCGCGCCACCATGCAATAGCGCGGAGCATCGTCCGGCATGCCGCCGGTGGACAGCAGCGGCGTCAGGTCCAGCCGGCTCTGGCGCGGCGTATCGCCGGATGCGGGTGTCAGGTATTCCGGGTGCCCGATGATCTCGCTCACCGAGCGCACGCCCAGGGCGGCCAGGTGCTGGCGCACGTCCTCGGCCACGAAGCGCATGTAGTTCATGACCTTCTCCACGTTGCCGTTGAAATGGCGCATGCGCAGGATCTTGTGCTGCGTGGCCACCCCGGTGGCGCAGTTGTTCAGGTGACAGATGCGCAGGTACTTGCAGCCCATGGCGATCATCGGTCCGGTGCCGAACCCGAAGCTCTCGGCACCCATGATGGCCGCCTTGATCACGTCCAGCCCGGTCTTCAAGCCACCGTCGGTCTGCACCCGCACCTTGGCGCGCAGCCCGTTGGCGCGCAGAACCTGGTGGGTTTCGCTCATGCCCAGCTCCCAGGGGGAGCCTGCGTACTTGACCGAGGTCAGGGGGGAGGCACCGGTGCCGCCGTCGTAGCCGGAGATGGTGATCAGGTCGGCGTAGGCCTTGGCCACGCCTGCCGCGATGGTGCCCACGCCGGCCTCGGCGACCAGCTTCACCGATACCAGCGCGTCGGGGTTGACCTGCTTCAGGTCGAAGATCAGTTGCGCCAGGTCCTCGATCGAGTAGATGTCGTGGTGCGGCGGCGGGGAGATCAACGCCACGCCCGGGTTGGAGTAGCGCAACCGGGCGATCATTTCGTTGACCTTGTGGCCTGGCAGCTGACCGCCTTCGCCGGGCTTGGCCCCTTGCGCGATCTTGATCTGCAACACCTCGGCATTGACCAGGTACTCGGGCGTGACGCCAAAGCGGCCCGAGGCGATCTGCTTGATCTTGGAGCTCTTGATGGTGCCGTGGCGGGCCTCGTCCTCGCCGCCTTCGCCGGAGTTGGAACGCCCGCCCAGCCGGTTCATCGCCTCGGCCAGCGTCTCGTGCGCTTCGGGCGACAGGGCGCCCAGCGACATGCCGGCGCTGTCGAAGCGGGCGATGATCGACTCGACCGGTTCCACCTCGGACAGCGGCACCGGCTCGCCGGCAGGCTTCAGCTCGAGCAGGTCGCGCAGCATGGACGGGCGGCGCCCGTCCACGGTATCGCGGTAGATGGCGTAGTCCTCGAACTCGCCGGAGGTCACCGCCGCCTGCAGCTGCTGCACCACGTCCGGGTTGTAGGCGTGGTACTCGCCGCCGTGAATGTATTTCAGCAGACCGCCCTGGGACACCTCGGCCTGCGGGTCGAACGCGCTGCGGGCCAGGGTCTTCGCATCGACCTCCAGATCCTCGAAGCTCATGCCCTCGATGCGCGAGGTGGTGCCGCGAAAGCATCGCTCGACCACCGGCGTGGACAGTCCGACGATCTCGAACAGCTGCGCGCCGCGATAGCTGGCGATGGTGCTGATGCCCATCTTGGACAGGATCTTCATCAGACCCTTGTTGATCCCCTTGCGATAGTTCTGCTCGAACTGCGGGATGTCCACGCCATGGGGGCCGACCAGCTCGCGCGTGCGCACCAGTCCCTGGATGCTCTCGTAGGCCAGGTACGGATAGATGCAGGTGGCGCCGTAGCCTACCAGTACCGCCAGCTGGTGCGAGTCGCGTGCGGTGCCGGTCTCCACCACCAGGTTGGCGTCCGGACGCAGCCCGGCCGCGATCAGGGCATGGTGCACCGCACCGGTGGCCAGCAGCGCGTGCACCGGCACCAGACCGGAGGTGACGTGGTAATCGCTGAGCACCACGATCACCTTCTGATCGTCCCTCACCGCGCCGATGGCGCGGTCGGTGATGCGCTCGATGGCCGCCTCCAGCGACAGCTCATCCGGATCGTAATGCAGGTCCAGCACCACGCTGCCGTAGCCCGGTTCGTCGCCCATCGCGATCAGCGTCTCGAACTTCTCGCGACTGAGCACCGGCGAGCGCACCAGCAGCCGGTTGGCGTGGTGATGGGTCTCGCGGAACAGGTTCTTCTCCCGCCCCAGGCAGGTCTCCAGCGACATCACGATGGTTTCGCGCAGCGGATCGATCGGCGGGTTGGTCACCTGCGCGAACTGCTGGCGGAAGCTGTCGTAGATCGAGCGCACGTGCTCGCTCATGACCGGGAACGGCGTGTCGTCGCCCATCGAACCTATCGCCTCCTGACCGCCCTCGGCCAGCACCCGCAACACCTGATCGCGCTCCTCGAAGGTGACGTTGAACAGCTTTTCGTGCACGGCCAGCTGCTGATCGTCCATCGCCGGTGTCGATTGCGGACCGTCCTTCATCTCCGGGCGCAGCCTGGAACGCAGCTGGCGCACGTTCTTCTGCAGCCACTTGGCGTAGGGCTGGCGGTGCTTGAGCAGGTCGGAGACGTCCTGCGGCAGCAGCAACCGGCCGGACTGGGTGTCCACCGCCAGCATCTCGCCAGGCTTCAACCGGCCCTTGACGGTGATGTCGCTGGGCGCGTAGTCGTAGACGCCCACCTCGGAGGACAACGTGATGTGCCGGTCCTTGCTGATCACGTAGCGTGCCGGGCGCAGCCCGTTGCGATCCAGCACGCAGCTGGCGTAGCGTCCGTCGGACAGCACCACGCCGGCCGGCCCGTCCCAGGGCTCCATGTGCATGGAGTTGTATTCCAGGAAGGCGCGCAGGTCCGAGTCCAGCTCCCAGGCGTTCTGCCAGGCCGGCGGGATCAGCATGCGCATGGCGCGGAACAGGTCGATGCCGCCTGCCAGCAGCAGCTCGAGCATGTTGTCCAGCGACATCGAGTCCGAGCCGGACTGGCTGACCAGCGGCAGCAGCTCGCCCAGCTCGGGCAGCACCGGCGAGCGCAGCTTGCCGGCGCGGGCGTTGGCCCAGTTGCGGTTGCCGCGGATGGTGTTGATCTCGCCGTTGTGCGCCAGGTAGCGGAACGGCTGGGCCAGGCGCCATTGCGGCAGCGTGTTGGTGCTGAAGCGCTGGTGGAATACCGCGATGGAGCTCTTCAGCGCCGTATCCTTCAGGTCGGTGTAGAACACCGGCAGGTACTCGGGCATCACCAGGCCCTTGTACAGGATCACGTCGGCGGACAGCGAGCACACGTAGAAGTCAGGATCGGTCGACGCCAGGGCGATCTCGGTGCGACGCCGGGCCACGAACAGGTGCCGGTTGAACTCGGCGGTGTCCATGTCCTCGGTGGCGCTGACGAACAGCTGTTCGATGCGCGGTACCGACCGCTTCGCCTCTTCGCCGCAGGCGGCCAGATCGACCGGCACCGTCCGCCAGCCGTTGCACTGCATGCCGCGCTCGCGCACCTCGTGCTCGAACCGGTCGCGGGCCGCCGTGGCCCGGGTGTCGTCCCGGGACAGGAACACGATGCCGGTGGCGAACTCGCCGTCGCCCAGTGTCACGTCCGCCTCGCGCGCCGCCTGGCGCAGGAAACCCTCGGGTTTTCGCAGCAGCAGGCCGCAGCCGTCACCGGTCTTGCCGTCGGCGCCGATGGCGCCACGATGGGTCATGTTGCCCAGCGCCGCGATCGCGGTCTCGACCAACCAGTGGCTTTCGCGACCGTCCATCTGCGCGATCAGGCCGAAGCCGCAGTTGTCGCGCTCGAAATCCGGATGATAGAGGCCGGACTTGGCAAGGGTGTCGAGGTAGGTCATCAAGCGTCAGCCAGCTGGGTGATCGGACGTCCGTGCACGCGCGCCGTGAACGCACGGCCGGCCGGCCAGTATACGGGGCTGTTACGACGCGGTCGGGCGCACCGGATCGTCCGGAGCTGCCCGGAGCCGCCCGGACCGGGCGCCCGGTGGAATCAGTGTCGTGAACGGAAGGCACGCGGGCGTGACGCGTGTCAGTTCTGCTCCTTGAGCACTGCCTGGATACGTCCCACCCCACGGATCCAGGGCTGGTTGCTCTGGGCCTGTGCGGGCATGCGCTCCACGGCGGCGCGCGCCTCGCCGATGCTGGCGTACAGGCCGTGCACCAGCGCATACCAGGTGGCACCGTCCCGATCGAAGGCGAAGATCGAGTTCGGCGAGGCCAGGTCGGCGCGCTGCAGGAAGTTCTCCACCGAGGCCCGGTCGGTCGATGCGCTCATCTGCACGGTGAACTGTCCCGGATCCTGCAGCAGGATCCAGGTCGAAGACTCCAGCGCGGGCGTATCCGGTGCTGCGGGTGATTCGGCCGGCAGCGGCGCGGGCGTGTCGTCGACGGGCTCGGGTAGCGGGGCAGGCGGGCGTGCCGCCTCCTGCCCGGACGTCTCGGCCGTGCCCGCGAGCGGTTCGAGCAGCTCGTCATCGCGTCGTGTCCGCGCATCGGTCGCCGGCTCGTCGCCCGCGGCAAGCGGCGCCTGCGTCGTCGGCTCGGCAGCGACCGGGGGTTCGGGCGTCGGCTCGGGTTCGAGTTCAGGTTCGGGGTCAGGTTCGGGGTCAGGTTCGGCTACCGCGATCGACGCATCCGGTACGCCCGGATCGGATCCGGCGGACGTCTCGACGGGTGCCGCCGGCTCGGGCACGCTGCCTTCCTCGACCAGCGAGATGCCGGGTGCGCTCGTCTCGACCGGGCGTTGCTCGACCACGGTGAAGCTCGGCTCCTCCGGAGACGGCCCGCCCGGCCGGGACAGCCACAGTCCCCCGCCGATCAGGGCGATGGCCAGCGCGCCCAGCGCCAGCTTCAGCCCCCGACCGCCCGCGAGCGAGCGCTTCGCTGCCGGGCGCTCGGCCGGCCCGGATTCGAGCGTGGCCCCGTCCGACGGCTCGAACGGCAACGCATCGACGCTGCCGGCCCCGCGACTGCGCGCTTCGAGCACGCCGGCCGCCTCCTGGTGCAGCGAACGCGGCAGACCACCGGCACGGCCATTGATGTCGCTCAGTTCGTCTTCGGAGAACGGCAGGGCCTCGTGCCAGCCGGCACGTTGCAACCGGAAAGCCAGATAGGCGGCCGCCCGCTCGTCGTCGAACGGCTCGACCGACAGGCTGGAATAGGGCAGGTCGGCGCCTTCGGGCAGCAACTCGGGAATGCGGTCCTCGAAACTGTCCCCGGCGGCCAGCGCGACGCGCAACAGCGTCTCGTCCTGGCTGTTGAGGTAGAGCATGCTGGACAGCAGGCGGGTCAGCTCGCCATCGGTGACGCTATCGGCATTGTCGAGCACGATCGCGCTCAGGATATTGTTGGCCTCCATGCCCTGCAGGCAGGGCACCAGGGCATCGAGCATGTCCTTCAGGTCTTCGGGCGGTGCCTGCTTGAAGGCCTCGAGCATGCCGGTGAACAGGTTGTGCGTGCTGAAGCGGGCGCTGCCCCGGACCGAGAAGCACTGGATGCGCAGACCACTGTTGGTGCCCAGCTGGGTCAGCAGGGTCGACTTGCCCGCACCCGGTTCACCGAGCACCAGCAGCAGGTCGTCGCCGGTGATCAGCGCCTGCTTGATGTCGGCGAGCTGCTCCGTCGTCGTTTCGTCCGCGTACGGTTCATCGTCCGCGCTCAGCTCGGCGAACGGCTGGCGTTGCAGCTGCAGGTCCGCCAGGGTGTTGTCCGAGAGCAGACCCGCCGGTTCGGTCGCGTGGGCGGCGGGCGCCGACATCGCATCGTTCCTGTGATGGGTGGCCAGATGGTACACCAGCACCAGTGCGCCCCCGCCCTCGGGCGAAGAGGTCCTTGTGCCACCTGCCGGCCGTGCGGCGGTGGGCCGCCCGCCCCCGGTTCAGGCGCCGGCGGCGAAGTGCGCAAGCGTTGCCTGCAGCGTGTCCGCCGGAACGTCGCTGCGCACGCGGGCGTTGCCGATCGGGCCCGGCACGATCAGTCGCAGCAGCCCGTCGCTGACCTTCTTGTCCCGCTGCATGAACGACAGGAACCGCTCGGGCGACATGTCTTCTGGCGGCCGGACGGGCAGGCCGGCACGCGCGAGCAGGGCGGTACCGCGTTCGACCACCCCGGCATCGATCTCGCCCAGTCGCTGCGCCAGGTCCAGCGCCATGACCGTGCCGGCCGCCACCGCGTCACCGTGCAGCCACCGGCCGTAGCCCTGCGCCGCCTCGATCGCGTGCCCGAAGGTGTGACCCAGGTTGAGCAGCGCCCGGCAGCCGTGCTCGCGCTCGTCCTCCTCCACGATCGCCGCCTTGATCTCGCAGGAGCGACGCACGGCATAGGCGATCGCGTCACGCTCGCGCGCCAGCAGCGCGTCCAGGTTGCTCTCCAGCCATCCGAAGAAGTCCGCGTCGACGATGAAGCCGTACTTGATGACCTCGGCAAGCCCCGCCGACAGCTCCCGGTCGGGCAGGGTGTCCAGCGTGGACACGTCGGCCAGCACGGCGCGCGGCTGGTGGAAGGCGCCGATCATGTTCTTGCCCAGCGCATGGTTGACGCCGGTCTTGCCGCCGACCGACGAGTCGACCTGTGCCAGCAGCGTGGTCGGCAGTTGCACGAAATCGATGCCGCGCTGGTAGCTGGCGGCCGCGAAGCCCGCCATGTCGCCCACCACGCCACCGCCCAGCGCCACGATGGTTCCCCCACGATCGACGTTGTCGCGCAGCAGCGCCTCGATGATCGTCTCCATCGTGCCCAGGTGCTTGTGCGCCTCGCCGTCGGGCAGGATCACGTGGCTGGCCGGGGTGTTGCCCAGCCCTGCCAGCACCCGATCCAGGTAGAGCGGTGCGATGGTCTCGTTGGTGACCACCAGGGCGCGTCGGGGCACGTGGCGCGACAGCAGAGAGGTACGGGCCGCGCCACGCTCGTACAGGCCGGTGCCGATGTGGATCGGGTAGCCGCGTGTGCCGAGATCGATGTTCAGGGTGTGCATGTCGGAATGTGCCGTCAGGGTCCGCAGGTCGGGGCCGGTGCGCGGGCCGGATCCGGCGGGCGGGAGGCGTCGAGGACACCGTTGCCGTGCAAGTGCTGCGCGATGCGGTTGACCACATGGTGCATGCGCCGGGCGTCGGTGTGCACCTCCATGTGGGCCACATCGCGGTAGATCGGTGCGCGCTCGCTCATCAGCGAGCGCAGCCGGCCTTCCGGATCGGCGGTGTTCAGCAGGGGGCGGTTCGGATCGCGGCCGACGCGCCGCATCTGTTCGGCGATGTCCACCGAGAGCAGGACCACGTAACCGCGCAGCGCCAGGCAGGCGCGATTCTCGGGTCTGAGCACCGCGCCGCCGCCGGTGGCCAGCACGATGCCGTCCTGCGCGGTGAGCTCGTCGATCAGACGCGCTTCGCGATCACGAAAGCCGGATTCGCCCTCGTACTCGAAGATGGTCGGGATATCGACCCCGCAGCGCGTCTCCAGCTCCCGGTCGCTGTCGATGAAGCGGTGACCGATGCGTCGGGCCAGTGCCCGGCCGACCGTGCTCTTGCCCGATCCCATCGGGCCGACGAGGAAGATGGAGGGCATGTCGTCGGCCGCGGGGGGCGGCGGAAGCGGGTTGAGCGGGTGATGATAGCGGAAGGGCGTCGTCGGTTCCGGGCGGGGGGGCGCGGGCGGAACCGGGGAGGGGGCGCGAGCCTCGTGGTCGTTTGATCCGGGTGGGGGTGCGCGGGCGGAACCGGGAGGTTCCGCGGCCTCGGACCCCGAGGGGTCCGAGCCGTGGCGCTGTAGCTGGGCTAGTAGGCGAGGCTGACGCTTTCTTTGATGATCTTGGGGGTGACGAAGACGAGGAGCTCGGACTTGTCGTCGCGGGCCAGGGTGCGGGTGAACAGCTTGCCGATCAGCGGCAGGTTGCCGAAGAAGGGCACCTTGTCGACGCTGCTCAGAAGATCCTGCTCGTAGATGCCGCCCAGCACCACCGTCTCGCCGTTGTTCACCAGCACCTGGGTGCTGACCTCGCGGGTGTCGATGCTGGGCACCTGGGCGTTGCCGGAGCCGAAGATCTCGCCCACGGTGTCCTTGTTGATCTTCAGGTCCATGACGATGCGGTCGTCCGGGGTGATCTGCGGGGTGACGGTCAGGCCGAGCACCGCCTTCCTGAAGCTGATCGAGGTGGCGCCGGAGGAGGACGCTTCCACGTAGGGGATCTCCACGCCCTGCTCGATGTAGGCCTCGTGCTGGTTGGCGGTGATCACCCGCGGGGCCGAGACCACCTCGCCCTTGCCTTCGGACTGCATGGCCGAGAGTTCCAGCTCCAGCAGGGTGCCGAAGGGCAGCTTGGCCAGCGCCACGCCCAGGGTGCCGGCGGGGTTGCTGATCGGCAGGTTGACGTTGAAGCGATCGGCGGGGGTGAGCGGGTCGTTGTTGCCCAGGTTGGTGATGCCGTTGGCGTTGCCCGAGAGCAGGAAGCCTTCGCCGTTGCTACCGCCACCGGGGTTGACCGTGTTGCGGTTCAGGCCCCAGCGCACGCCGATGTCCTTGTTGAAGTCGTCCGAGGCGATGACGATGCGCGACTCGATCAGCACC